>ENA-OQCP01000064-OQCP01000064.1-human-gut-metagenome-genome-assembly--contig:-NODE-64-length-37756-cov-2.253820_pt1 | contig 37756 bp, 56 predicted proteins | sample MGYA00242760_ERZ504583 | MGnify/ENA primary metagenome ERZ504583 (study PRJEB26092, sample SAMD00036308) | human gut metagenome | host: Homo sapiens | study: EMG produced TPA metagenomics assembly of...
GACCTGCAGGGTCTGGCCCTCGGTGTAGGTCTCGGCCGGGCACCTGCTCGTTGCGGGGCAGGATGGCCTCGCGCCCTTGCCCAGGTCCAGGGCCACGATGCCCTTCTCGTTGTCCACGCGGGTAACGGTGGCCTGGATGATATCATGGGCGCGGGACTGGATCTCGCTCAGCTGCTGGCTGCGCTCGGCTTCCCGGATGCCCTGACGGATGACATGCTTTGCGGTCTGGGCGGCAATGCGGCCGAAGTCCTTGGTCTTGAGGGGGGTCACAACGCGGTCGCCGACCTCATAGCTCTTGCGGATCTTCTGAGCCTCGGTGATGCCGATCTCGGCGTGCTCATCGTACCAGTCCTCATCGGCGACAACGTTCTGCACCAGAGCGACGTTGAACTTGCCGCTGTCGGGGTCGATCTCCACCAGAACGTTGTCGTCCTCGACTTCATAGTTCTTCTTGACAGCGATCACGATGGCAGCCTTGATCTTCTCGATCAGGTACTCTGCGGTGATGCCGCGCTCATGCTCCAACATGGAGAGAGCTTCAAAAAATTCATTGTTCGCTGCAGCCATTTTTCGGGTTCCTCCTAAATATCATTCTTTCTCTTTTAATCAAACAGGTCCTCGTCGTCACACAGGCGCACCGTGCTGACGGCGGAAAGCTCAAACTGCATGGGGCCGGCCGGGCTTCGAGCGTGATGGTATTGCCTTCGCGGGAAGTCAGGAGGCCGGAAAACTCCTTAACACCGTTCTCGTTGGCCCGGTACAGCCTGACGCTGACCTTCTGGCCCCGAACGGCTTCGTAGTGCTCCGGGCGGGTCAGCTTGCGGCCCAGGCCGGGGCTGCCGACTTCCAGATAATAGCTCTGTTCAATGGGGTCCGCCTCATCCAGGATGGGGTCCAGCGCATGGGAGACATCGGCACAGGTGTCGGTGTCCATGGTGGTGCCGTCCGTTTTGTCGATGAGGACACGGAGATACCAGTCCGGCCCTTCCTTTTCAAAGACCACGTCCCACAGGCGCAGGCCCATGCCCTCCACAGTGGGGCGGACAAGCGCTTCGACTCTCTGGCGGTATTTCCGCCAGACTGCTTCGCCATAAAAACCTCCAAACAAACAAGAAACGCGGACCTTGCGGCCCACGTTTCAGTAAAAGTTATATCGTACTATTAGAATATAGCATACTCTTGCGGATTATGCAAGGGTTTTCGTGAAATTTTGCCTTATCCTTTGCCGTACCACAGCACTTCAAGAATCAAAACCTTCTCACAATCTTCTTATGCATCATAGGTTTCCACTTCTGTTTTTGTATCTCCACACTTGGTACAGACATAATAATAAGTCACCTTGATAAAATCTCTTCCAATCGGCATATTCCGGAATTCCTCCCGGACAACCTTATCAAGATCATAATTATGCTTGCAGGTATCAGGTATAATCGGTTCCGGGGATACATCACGTGCTTTTTGTTCTGCCGCTTCAATCAAACGGAACATTTCGCTCGACTGCTGCGCCACATGCTGATTTACATACGCTTCCACTTGCGTAAAATCATAGCTGGAAGTTCTTGAAGTTTCAACAAGTTCTTCTGCCTTTTCTTTTCCCAGAACCAGCTCCAGCATACTGTCAATCCGTTTCTGGGTCTCTGTTTCAAAATATCGATCGATTCTGGAGGTGTCAAACGCCGCAAAAGCCGTTGCGCCAATTGCTACTACAAAAATCAGGTTCAATAATACAGCAGTCAAACGTTTCATAATTACATCTCCCTTCGGCTTATGATGCAGTTCTGTCAAAGTACACTTCTTACAATAAAAGTATAACATGCCTTTTTTTGATGTCAATATTTTTCTTTTATGTGAAATATCTTTTGTGCATTCATACAATCATCAAGTTTCTAGTCGTTCTAAATAAGCAAAATCCTTACAGACTAATCACAGACTGTAAGGATTTAACGAATTATTTATATTGAACGATTACAGCACCCAGACACCGTCACGGAAGAGTTCCACGATTCGTCCGTCACGGCACTTGCCGGTGATATGGCTGTCCTCTGCACCGATCATCACATCCTCATGGATGGTAGACTGGTTCATGCCGCGTTCTTCCAGCTGCTCCTTGGTCAGGCCGGTGCCGCCCTCGGTGGTGCCGGGGTAGCTGGCACCAAAGGCGATGTGGCAGGCAGCGTTCTCATCGAACAGGGTGCTGTAGAACAGCGCGCCGCTGCGGTTGATGGGGCTGGACGCAGGCACCAGTGCCACCTCGCCGATATGGCGGGCACCCTCATCGGTATCCAGCAGCCGTCCCAGCAGGTCAGCGCCCTCCTCGGCTCCATGGTCAACGACCTTGCCATCCTTGAAGGTGACATGGAATCCCTTGATGAGCTGGCCATTGAACACATAGGGCTTGGTGCCGTAGACGATGCCGTCCACCTTATCCTTGTGGGGAGCAGTGAACACTTCCTCGGTGGGGATGTTGGGCAGGAAGAACACGCCCTTCTCGCTCTTGCTGCCGGCGCTTTCCCAGCTGGCCTGTTCGGCCAGACCCACAGTCAGGTCAGTGCCGTTGCTGCTCTCAAAGTGGACGCTTTCCAGATCCAGCGCATTCATCTTCTCGCCCAGACTGGTCAGACGGCCAGATGTGCCTTCCACTCGTTGACGGGGTCACCGCCGGTCACGCGGCAGACATCAAAGATGAGCTGCCACAGCTTCTCGATGGCGGCATCCGTGTCCAGCTCGGGGAACATCTTCTTTGCCCAGGGGGCGCTGGGCATGGCGGCAATGGACCACTGCACCCTGTCATTCATGGTGTACTCCCGCCAGGAGCCATAAATTTCCGGTTGGCGGCGTTCACACGGCTGATCTTGGCACCATCCAGACCGGCGTAGACTCAGGGTCATCCGCAATGAGGTGCAGCACGCAGACACTGCCCTCGCTCTCTGCGTAGTCGAGGTAGCGGCGCAGCTGGTAGGGCTTGCTGTCGGTCAGGGCTTCCTCGCTGCCCAGCTCCATCCGGGTGCGGGATACGGCATTGTCGCTCCAGTCCACCTGAACATCACGGGCACCGGCCTCGAAGCCGCTGCGCACGCACAGGCGGGCCAGCGGGGCAGCCTCCAACGGACAGCGGATGATCATGGTCTGGCCCGGCTGAGGGTTCACGCCCACCCGAACGATAAAGTCAGCGTATTTTTTGAGCAGTTCATCAAAGTTTTTCACAAAAGGTTCCTTTCTGCCGCAAGAAACGGCATGGTTGTTTTGCCCTAAGTATACCCTCTTTTTTCAATTCTGTCCATCGGATAAAAGAAAACAGACGCTTCCGTCGTTGAAAAACGGGGAAACGTCTGTTTAAGAAAAATCTTTACACACAAAAAAATGACCGCCCCATGAGCTACCAACTCGGCGGTCATTTTTTAACTGATTTGCCAGAAAGGTACTGACCGTTTGCCGGACAGCACTCTCTTTATCTATAATATACCACAGCCCCGCCGAAATTGCAACGGCGGGGCTGTTTTTATTTGGATCAGAACTCGATCTTGCTCTCGATATAGCTCTTGAGCTCGGAGATGGGCATACGCACCTGCTCCATGGTATCACGGTCGCGGACGGTGACGCAGTTGTCAGCTGCGATACCCTTGGCCTCGTCACCCACGGTGTCGAAGTCCACGGTGATGCAGTAGGGAGTGCCGATCTCATCCTCGCGGCGGTAACGCTTGCCGATGGAACCGGTATCATCGTAGTCCACCATGAAGTACTTGCTCAGCTCATTGCGGATCTCCATGGCCTTGTCGCCCAGCTTCTTGCTCAGGGGCAGCACAGCACACTTGTAGGGAGCCAGAGCCGGATGCAGACGCAGGACGGTGCGGACATCTTCCTTGCCCTTGGCATCGACCAGATGCTCCTCATCGTAAGCCTCGCACAGGAAAGCCAGTGCCACACGGTCGCAGCCCAGAGAGGGCTCGATCACGTAGGGGATGTAGTGCTCGTTGGTCTCGCTGTCGAAGTACTCCAGGCTCTTGCCGGAGGCTCCTGATGACGGGTCAGGTCGTAGTTGGTGCGGTCTGCAATGCCCCACAGCTCGCCCCAGTCGGTGAACGGGAAGGCATACTCGATATCAGTGGTGGCACGGCTGTAGAAGGCCAGCTCTGCGGGCTCGTGGTCACGCAAGCGCAGATGCTCCTTCTTGATGCCCAGGCTCAGCAGCCAGTTCTCGCAGTAATCCTTCCAGTAAGCGAACCAGTCCAGATCGGTGCCGGGCTTGCAGAAGAACTCGCACTCCATCTGCTCGAACTCACGGGTGCGGAAGGTGAAGTTGCCCGGGGTGATCTCGTTGCGGAAGGCCTTGCCCACCTGGCAGACACCGAAGGGCAGCTTGCGGCGGGTGGTGCGCTGGATGTTGGCAAAGTTGACGAAAATGCCTGTGCGGTCTCGGGGCGCAGGTAGCAGGTAGAAGAGCTGTCCTCGGTGACACCGATGGCAGTCTTGAACATCAGGTTGAACTTGCGGATGGGGGTGAAGTCATGCTTGCCGCAGACAGGGCAGACGATGTCCTCGTGGTCGGCGATGAACTGATCCATCTCATCAAAGCTCATGGCATCCACATTGACCTCTGGATGCTCCTCACCGATCAGCTTATCGGCACGGTGGCGGGCCTTGCAGGCACGGCAGTCCAGCAGGGGGTCAGAGAAGCTGGAAACGTGGCCGGTGGTCACCCAGGTCTGGGGGTTCATAATGATGGCGGCATCCAGGCCCACATTGTAGGGGCTCTCCTGGACAAACTTCTTCAGCCATGCTTTCTTGACGTTGTTCTTGAACTCAACGCCCAGGGGACCGTAGTCCCAGCTGTTGGCAAGACCGCCATAGATCTCAGAACCGGGGAACACGTAACCACGGTTCTTGCAGAGATTGACGATCATATCAAGGGTCTTTTCGCTCTGTTCCATTGTAATAACATCCTTTCCGTCCGCGGCTGGCTTGCCGTGTCGTGTGTGTTGTTTCGGGCAGCTTTCCCCACTGCCGCGTATCTTTACTTTATCATGTTTTCTTCTTTTTGTAAAGATAACCTCGCCGTCAATGCTTCGCATTGCCACCTCTCCTAACAGGAGAGGCAAGACAGCAGCTGTGTAAATAGGGGAGCTGGCGCAAAGCGCCTGAGAGGTTCTTACTTATGATACTTCATACCGGCATTGATGGTACAGGCCCGGTAGATCTGTTCGGTCAGCACCAGGCGGGCCAGCTGATGGGGCATGGTGATGCGGCCCATACTGAATCTGAGGGCTGCGGCTTTTTTCACCTCATCGGACAGGCCGTGGGAGGAACCGATGACGAACGCCACATCCCCTGCCCCGCTGTTTGCGCGGTCGGCCAGAAACTGCGCCAGCTCATCGGAGGATATCTGCCTGCCTCAATGCACATGGCAACGATGGCAGCACCCTTGCGGACGTTGGAGAGGATGGCTTTTCCTTCCTTCTCCAGTGCTTTTTTCACCACAGCATCGGAGGCATTTTTCTCCTCGATCTTTTCCTCCGGCAGCTCAATGATCCGGAATGCCGCAAAGGCAGCCAGACGCTTCTGGTACTCTGCCACGCCCTCGGCAAAATATTTTGCGTTCATTTTACCAATACAGATCAGGTCGATGTTTTGCATTGGGTCGTCCTTTCTTGCATATCATCATGTTCTTTGTGAAAACAAACCCTCTCAGGCGCTCCCCGCCAGCGTCCTCGCCCTCTCAGTCACCTGCGGTGACAGCTCTCCCAAAGGGAGAGCCAAGGACGTAGAGGAAACGCTTCTTGCCTCTCCCTTTGGGAGAGGTGGCAAATCCGTCAGGATTTGACGGAGAGGGCGAGCACGCTGCCCTTTACAGCAGGCTCATCTGCTCACCCTCGTCCTCGGCGCGGATAAGAGCGCCGGTGGCGGGCAGGCTGCGGACACGGTAGCGGTGGGGGTTGGCAAGCTCCAGCGTTTCTGCCGGAACGACAGATGCAATGGTCTGGTTCTTTTTCAGGGTCACAACAGCAACACCCTGGCTGTCGCGGGTGGTCTTGGCAGCGATCTGTGCCGTGCCCACCAGCAGCATCCGGCCTGCGCTGGTGCGGATGGCCAGCTCCGTGTCCTCGGGCAGGAAGAGCAGCTTTGCCAGCGGCTCCTTGTCGGAGTAGGCCTTGAGCAGCTTGCGGCGGTTCTGCTTGGTGGCGTAAGAGGCCAGCGGGATCTTTGCGCACTTGCCGCCCGCAAAGAAGAAGAGGACATAACCGCTGTAATCGCCCGTGATGACCATAGCGAGGATATTCTCGCCCTCATCCATTCCCAGACGGCCCGGCAGGTAGATGCCCATCTGGGCCACCTTGCCGTCCTCCAGCTCGTTCAGGCGCACCTTGTACACCTGCTGTTTGTCGGTAAAGAAGAGGGCCTCCACGTTGTTCCGCGTCTCCACCTGATGGATGATCTCATCGCCCTCTTTCAGCTTGTGGGCACCGGCGGTGCGCAGGCTCTGGGGCGGGATCTTTTTCAGGTAGCCCTCACGGGTGAAGAACACGGTAACGGGATAATCCGGGATGGATTCCTCTTCGGCACCGCTCTCCTCCTCGGGCAGATCATACAGGATCTCGCTGCGGCGGGGCTGGGCGTACTTTTTGGCCACATCGTTCAGCTCATTGATGATGATGCGACGGATGCGGGCAGCTTTGCCAGAATATCGTTCAGGTCGGCAATGTCCTTTTCCAGCTGCTCGATCTCACCCGTCCGCTTGAGGATATACTCCCGGTTCAGGTGACGCAGCTTGATCTCAGCCACATAGTCAGCCTGCACCTCATCGATGCCAAAGCCGATCATCAGGTTGGGCACCACCTCGGTCTCCTCCTCGGTGGTGCGGATGATATGGATGGCTTATCGATATCCAGCAGGATGGCGGCAAGGCCCTTGAGCAGGTGGAGCCGCTTTTCCTTGCCGTGGAGATCGTAGTAGGTGCGGCGGCGGACACACTCCATCCGGAAAGCGGTCCACTCCTGCAGGATCTCCCGCACACCCATGACCCGGGGCTGACCGGACACCAGCACGTTGAAATTGCAGCTGAAGCTGTCCTCCAGCGGGGTGGTCTTGTAGAGCTTGGCCATCAGCTTTTCCGGGTCCACGCCGCGCTTGAGGTCAAGGGTCAGCTTGAGGCCGTTCAGGTCGGTCTCATCCCGCATATCGCTGATCTCTTTGATCTTGCCCGCCTTGACCAGTTCGGCGATCTTGTCCATGATGGCTTCCACAGTGGTGGTGGGCGGGATCTGCGTGATCTCCAGCATATTCTCGCCGGGCACCACATTGTACCGGGCACGCACCTTGATGCTGCCCCGGCCATTCTCATAGACCTCCCGCATCTGGGCCTCATCGTACAGGATCTGGCCGCCGCCCACGAAATCCGGGGCGGGCATGGTGGTGGAGATATCGTGTTTGGGATCTTTCATCAGGGCCACGGTGGTGGCGCACAGCTCTGCCAGATTGAAGGAGCAGATGTTGCAGGCCATGCCGACTGCAATGCCCAGGGTATTGTTGGCCAGAATGGTGGGGAAGGTCACGGGCAGCAGGGTCGGCTCGGTGGTGGTGCCGTCGTAGTTGGGCACAAAGTCCACGGTCTCCTTATCGATATCCCGGAACAGTTCCTCGCAGACACCCTCGAGCTTGGCCTCGGTATAACGGGCAGCGGCGCAGGACATATCCCGGCTGTACGCCTTGCCAAAGTTGCCCTTGCTGTCCACAAAGGGCACCAGCAGGCTCTCGTTGCCCCGGCCCATGCGCACCATGGTATCGTAGATGGCGGCATCACCGTGGGGGTTCAGGTGCATGGTGCTGCCCACGATGTTGGCCGACTTGGTGCGGGCACCCTTCAGCAGGCCCATCCCGTACATGGTGTACAGCAGCTTGCGGTGGGCGGGCTTGAAGCCATCGATCTCGGGCAGAGCACGGGAAACGATAACGCTCATTGCGTAGGGCATATAGTTGGTCTCCAGCGTGCTGGTAATGGGATCTTCCAGCACACTGCCCGCGTTCAGGATCTCAACGCCGTCGCCCAGCTGCGGGCGGACAGGCTTGGTCGTTTTTTTGGTTGTTCGTTTTGCCATTTTTGCTCCTCTATATCAGCATCTATATCCCGGATCCAACCCCTCAGTCTCGCATACGCTCGACAGCCCCCCTAATAGTGGGGTCCTTGGCATAGAGGGGAACTCGCAGGGCGTTCCGCAACGCCAGGGCTCCCCTACTAGGGGAGGTGGCAATGCAAAGCATTGACGGAGGGGTTTATCTCGTCAGCTCACATCCAGATCATCCAGATATTCTGCGCCGTGTTGTGCAATATGCTCCTTGCGTCCGGCCAGGTTATCTCCCAGCAGCAGGTCAAACACCCGGCCGTTTCCTCCACGTCCGTGGGCAGTACCTTGATCAGGCGGCGGCTCTCCGGGTTCATGGTGGTCAGCCACATCATCTCGGGGTCGTTTTCGCCCAGACCTTTGGAGCGCTGGATGGTATACTTTTTGTCGCCGATCTCCTTCAGGAATGCTGCCTTTTCCGGCTCGGTGTAGGCAAAATAGGTGTGGTCCTTTGTGGTGATCTCATACAGCGGCGATTCCGCGATATAGACATAGCCCTCGTTGATCAGAGTGGGGGTCAGCCGGTAGAGCATGGTCAGCACCAGCGTGCGGATCTGGTAGCCGTCCACGTCAGCATCGGTACAGATGACGATCTTATTGTAGCGCAGGTTATCAATGTTGAAGGTGGCAAGCTCCTTGTTGTGCTTGCGCCCAGCTCCACGCCGCAGCCCATGACCTTGATCAGGTCCACGATGACATCGGACTTGAAGATGCGGGCGTAATCGGCTTCAGGCAGTTCAGGATCTTGCCGCGGATGGGCATGATGGCCTGATATTCACTGTCGCGGCTCTGCTTGACCGCGCCCATAGCGGAATCGCCCTCCACGATGTAGAGCTCCCGGCGGGAAGCATCCTTGGTGCGGCAGTCCACGAACTTCTGCACCCGGTTGGCCAGATCGATCTGGGTGGAGAGCGTCTTTTTGATGCTCTGGCGGGTCTTTTCGGCGTGCTCGCGGCTCTGCTTGTTCACCAGCACCTGCTGGCAGATCTTCTGGGCCTCCTCCGGCTTTTCAAGGAAGTAGACCTCCAGGTAATGCTTGAGGAAATCAGTCATGGCCTGCGAGACAAACTTGTTCGTGATGGCCTTCTTGGTCTGGTTCTCGTAGCTGGTACGGGTGGAGAAGCTGGACGAGACGTAGACCAGGCAGTCCTGCACATCCTGGAAGCTGATGGCGCTCTCGCCCTTCTTATAGAGGTTCTTGTCCTTCAGGTATTTGTTGATCTGGTAGACAAAGGCTGTGCGGACGGCGTGCTCGGGGCTGCCGCCGTGTTCCAGCCAGGAGGAGTTATGATAGTATTCCAGCAGCTGCACCTTATTGGAGAAGCAGAAGGCAGCGCTCATCCGCACCTTATAATCCGGCTGATCCTCACGGTCTCGCCCGGAGGCCTCGCTTTCGCAGCTGAACACCGGGGTCAGGGTATCCTCTCCTGCCACCTCCTGCACATAGTCGGCGATGCCGTTCTGGTAGCACCAGCTCTCCTTCCAGGGCTTGCCGGTGGCGGGGTCTTTCTCCTTTTCGTCCGTAAGTTCAGGGTCAGGCCCGCGTTGACCACGGCCTGACGGCGCAGCACATCCTTATAGTAGCTGCCGGGCACGTCAATGTCCGTAAACACCTCATCGTCGGGCTTCCAGTGGATGATGCTGCCGGTACGGCGGCCCTTGTAGGGCTCCTTCTGCAGGCCGCCCACGTTCTCACCCTTTTTGAAGTCGAGGTGGTAATGAAAGCCGTCGCGGTAGATATCGGCGGTCATCCAGGCAGAAGCGTACTGGGTGGCGCACAGGCCCAGACCGTTGAGGCCCAGGCTGAACTCGTAGTTATCCTCGCCCTCACCGTATTTGCCGCCCGCGTACATCTCACAGAACAGCAGCTCCCAGTTGTAGCGGCCCTCGCCGTTGTTCCAGTCCACGGGCATACCGCGGCCAAAATCCTCCACGATCACGCTGCCGTCCTTGCAGCGGGTCACATTGATGGTATCGCCGTGGCCATCACGGGCTTCATCAATGGAGTTGGAGACGATCTCAAAAATAGAGTGGGCGCAGCCTTCCACGCCGTCTGAGCCAAAGATGACGGCCGGGCGCTTGCGCACACGGTCGGCACCCTTCAGCGAAGTAATGCTTTCGTTGCCATATTCCTGTTTTCTTGCCATGCTGTCCTCCGGGCCTGTTCTCTTGTAATGAGCAGGTCGTCAAATCAAAACGCCTTTGCTCTTTCCCTTATAATAAGTATAAGCGATGTGTAAAGAGCAAAAGCGTCGGTGTTCTTTTCTTTTATTAAACCATAGGTTGTATTACTTGTCAATTTCTTCGGGCAGATTTCTTGTCCTCCCGATCCAGCAGAAAAAAGCCCAGAAAGTCATTCTTATTTTGCGCGTTGAAACGCATAAAACGAAAAAAGTTTCAGTTTTTTTCAAAATTTTGAATTTACCCCTTTACAAAATCAAAATTTCAGGTATAATAATCATCGTCCGGTGCGCCTCTGTAGCTCAGTCGGTAGAGCAGGGGACTGAAAATCCCCGTGTCATTGGTTCGATTCCGATCGGAGGCACCACCTTTCAGAAGAACAAGAATTACTCCTGTTCCTCTGATATGCGGCCGTAGCTCATCTGGTAGAGCGCCACCTTGCCAAGGTGGAGGTAGCGAGTTCGAGCCTCGTCGGCCGCTCCATAACGGAGTGGTAATAATCACTCCGGATATGGCCCGGTAGCTCAGTTGGTTAGAGCACCAGCCTGTCACGCTGGGGGTCGTCGGTTCGAGCCCGATCCGGGTCGTCTTTTCCTGTGGTGCAAGGGTAAATGCACCAATATGCGGCCGTAGCTCATCTGGTAGAGCGCCACCTTGCAAGGTGGAGGTAGCGAGTTCGAGCCTCGTCGGCCGCTCCAAATGGAGTGGAAATATTCACTCCAAATATGGTGACGTGGCCAAGTGGTAAGGCAAGGGTCTGCAAAACCCTCATCCACCAGTTCAAATCTGGTCGTCACCTCCAAAAGTTCCCGGAAGCTGCGGCTTCGGGATTTTTGTTTCTTTTGCCGCCGGACGTGTAGAATAAAGAAAACCACGAGAGGAGTCTCCTGCCATGCCCGCTGAACATCACACCACCCTGACCCCGGACACGCCGGTGCGCTACCTCAAGGGCGTGGGGCCCAAGACCGCCGAGCGGTTCGAGAAGCTGGGCATCGTGACACTGGCCGATCTGCTCTGCCACTATCCCCGGCGTTACATCGATTTTTCCCGTCCCTACTCCATTGCCGAGGCCCCGCCAGACACCGAGTGCGTGGTGAAGGCCGAGGTGTTCGCCAAACCTGCCGGGCGCATCCTGCCGGGCGGGCGGCGGATGGAGCGCATCACCGCCGGGGACGATGTTTCCAGCCTGGAGATCACCTGGTTCAACAATCCCTATGCCACCCAGAAGCTGGAGCTGGGGCAGGAATACTATTTTGAGGGCATCGTGACCGGCGGAATGCTTCGCCGTCAGATGGTCAACCCGCAGGTACGCACGGCGGCACAGATCACCGCCGCTCCCTTCGAGGCCGTCTACCCCCAGACCGAGGGGCTTTCCAGCACCGTGATCGCAAAATGCATCCGGCAGCTGCTCCCCCATGCAGAACTCCTGCCCGACCCGCTGCCAGAGGAGATGCTGAAAAAATACCGCTTGCTCTCCAAGGCCGATGCCGTGCGGGCCATCCACTGCCCTGCCACGGAAGAGGAGGCTTTTGCAGCCCGGCGGCGGCTCATCTATGAGGAGCTGCTGGTGCTCCAATTGGGCATTGGCGGATGAAGAACCGGGGCAGCGCCTCCACCGGTGCACCCATGCAGCGGCTCGACCCGGCCCCCTTCTGGGCATCGCTCCCCTTCTCCCCCACCGGTGCCCAGCGCCGGGCTGTAGACGAAATTCTGACCGATCTGTCCGGCAGCACCTCCATGAACCGCCTTTTGCAGGGCGATGTGGGCAGCGGCAAGACGCTGGTTGCCGCCGCCGCCATCTGGGCCTGCATCCGCAGCGGATATCAGGCGGCCCTGCTGGCCCCCACCGAGATCCTTGCCGCCCAGCACGCAGAGAATCTGAACCGGATGCTGGCCCCCTTCGGGATGCGTGTGGCCCTGCTGACCGGCGGCATGAAGGCCGCCGCCCGCCGCACCACGCTGGCTGCCATCCGCAGTGACGAAGCCGACCTTGTGGTGGGCACCCACGCCATCCTGAGCGAGGGCGTGGAGTTTGCCCGGCTGGGTCTGGCTGTGGTGGACGAGCAGCATGCTTCGGCGTGCGCCAGCGCGGGATGCTGGCCGAAAAGGCCGCGAACCCCCATCTGCTGGTGATGAGCGCCACGCCCATTCCACGCACACTGGGCCTGCTGATCTACGGTGATCTAGACATCTCTATCCTTGATGAGCTGCCCCCGGGCCGCAAGCCCGTCAAGACCCGGTGCATCACCGGAAAAAAGCGGCGGGATCTCTACGGCTTTCTTGACCGGGAGATCGGAGCCGGACGGCAGGTATATATCGTCTGTCCCGCCATCGAGACACGCCGGACGGCGGCTGAACGCCGTGAAAAGTTACTACGAGGACATTGCCAAGGCCCTTCTCCCCGACCGCCGGGTCGGCCTGATGCACGGTAAGCTCAAGCCAAAGGAAAAAGCCGCCGTAATGGACGATTTCAAAGCCGGCCGGCTGGATGCCTGGTATCCACCACCGTCATCGAGGTGGGCGTGGATGTCCCAACGCCACCGTCATGGTCATCGAGAATGCTGAGCGCTACGGCCTGAGTGCTGCACCAGCTGCGGGGCCGCGTGGGCCGGGGTGCCGCCGAGAGCTGGTGCTTCCTTGTCAGCGACAACACCGCCGAGAGCGTCCAGAAGCGGCTCAAGTTCCTCTGCTCCACCTCGGACGGCTTTGCGTGGCGCAGTTCGACCTTGAGACCCGCGGCCCCGGCGACTTTTTCGGCAGCCGACAGCACGGCCTGCCCACCCTGCAGATTGCGACCTGATGAACGACACCCGCACCCTTCACGCCGCCCAGGCCGAGGCCGCCGCTCTGCTGGCCGCAGACCCTCTGCTGGAAGCGCCGGAGCACAGCCTGCTCGCCGCGCAGGTCGAACAGATGTTTACAAAGGCCGGAGCCATGAATTAAAACAATAAAAAGAACCGGTTTCCATGTATTTTAAATGAGAAAGGCTCCTGCGAAAGCAGGAGCCTTTCTCATTATTACGATTCTGTCATCGGTTCAGGCTTTGCGCCGCCTTGGCGATCACAGCCAGCAGATCGACCAGATGTTCCACGTCCATCTGGCCGCTGTTGTTGGCAAAGGCATAGAAGCAGCCCTGCACGCAGAAGGAAAGCAGGATGCCCCGGTCGGGGTCCGCTGCAAAGGTGGGGTCTTTGGCAGCCAGACGGTCTCGCAGACCCTTTTCAATGCAGTTGGCAAAGATTCCCTGCCTTGCCCCGGAGAAAAGGATGTTCACCGCCTCCTGGTTCTGAACAAAGGCATGGAACAGTTCACGGGTCAGCTGCTCTGTGTGTGCAGCGGTAAGCCCCACATTGGGCACACTGTCCAGAATGACATGGATGAGCTTGTTCTCCAACCGGCTGGACAGCTCATAGATATCCTCATAGTGGGCATAAAAGGTGGATTTGTTCACCTTGGCCAGTGTGCACAGGTCTTTGATCCTGATTTTCTCCAGCGGCTGGCGGGCACGCAGCTCCATGAATGCCTTTTCGATGGCGCGGTCAGTCTTTTCAATGCGGATGTCCAAAATAATCCACCACTTTCATTGTTTCGTTGGATATCCAACGCTTTTCGTTTTTCGGGGATAGACAGTTTGTTCAAGTTTTCTTACAATATCAATAGAGAATCCCTTTCTCTCTCAATGCGGCTTCGATCCTCTGGAATGTTTCTTCATCCGGGCAGCGGAGGGTGTGCAGGTGCACGCCGCCGGTCATCCGGCTGAGCAGGCACTCCGGGGTATTGGCTGCCTGGGTGATAAAGGTGTCCACATCGTATCGTCTGGCGAGGTTCAGGTTGCCCCGCAGTTCGCCGTAAAGCGGGTTTTCCACCGCCACATCGACCACCACGCTCCCTGATCCACCACCGTGTAAAGCTCGGTGCGCATCTCATCGGCGGTCCTGTGCACACAGGCCAGGATGCCGGTGTAGCCGCCGGGGGTCGGGTGGAACTGATACCCGCGCGGGGTGGCCTCGATTTCGGCCCCGCCTGCCCGCAGAAGGGCTACATCCCCCACCACGATCTGGCGGCTGACCCCCAGCTTTGCGGCCAGTGCACTGGCACTGATGGGTGCGCTGGCCCCATGGAGCTGTTGCAAGATCTTTTCCCGGCGCTGTGCTGCGTTCATTGTCGTTCCCCCTGTCAGCATTTTTCCCTATTATAATAGTGCATGACAGGTGTCCTGTCAATCCAGACGCAGGACAGTGGCGTAATTGGAGGGCAGCTGGACCTTCATCCGGCCAGATGCAAGGCTGGTCATCACATTCTCCGCACCCACGGTATCGGCCAGCAGGTCCGTTGCAGCGTTGGCCTCCACCGGCAGCTGGAACTCCATCTCCGCCGGGCCGTCGCCGTTGTTGAATACGGCCACGAGGCTTTTCCATCCAGCACCCGGGCAAAGGCATAGCACTGGGTGGTCAGCTGGAGCTCCTTCACCTCGCCCCAGCTCAGGGCCGGGTATTCGGCCTTCAGCCTGCCCAATGCGGCGTACACACTGGTGACGGGGTTGGTGGTCAGGTCATCCCGGAACTTGTCCAGCTCCAGGCAGGGGCGCAGGGGCCAGTCACTGCCCCACTCCTTTTGCCCTCGATGCCAAATTCGGAACCGTAATAGATGGACGGAATGCCCCAAAGCGTGTATACTAGAATTGCAATGTGCCGGATGTGCGCCTTGTTCCGCAGCTTATTGGGCAGGCGCTCCACATCGTGGTTGTCGGAGAAGGTATAGAGCCGGGTGTCGTGGCAGAGCCCCTGCAGGCGGCGCATGGTGTGTGCGATCTCAAAATAGTTGTGGTCGTTGTGGCCGCTCCACAGGCCCTTGTGCAGCTCATAGTTGGTAACAGAGTGAAGCATTTCAGGGTTGGCCCAGCGGCTGTAATCGCCGTGGATGACCTCGCCCATCAGCCAGAACTCAGGCTTGACCTCGTTGGCAAGGCGGCGCAGACCCTTCATAAAGTCGAAGTCCAGCACATCCGCTGCATCCAGCCGGATGCCGTCAATGTCGAATGCATCGACCCAGAAGCGGATGGTATCATAATGGTAGTTCTGCACCTCGGGGTTACGCTGGTTCAGCTTGACCAGCAGGTTGAAGCCGCCCCAGTTGCCGTAAGAAAAGCCGTCGTTGTACTCGTTGTTGCCCCAGAAGTTCACATCGCAGAACCAGTCCTTATAGCGGGCGTTCTCGCGGTTGGCCTGCAGGTCTTTGAAGGCAAAGAAATCCCGGCCCACATGGTTGAACACACCGTCCACAATGACCTTCTGGCCCCGGGCGTGGCAGTTGGCCACGAACTCCCTGAACTCCTCGTTGGTGCCCAGGCGGCGGTCCACCCGGCGGTAATCGATGGTATCATAGCCGTGGGAGCCGCTCTCGAACAGCGGGCCGATATAAATGGCCGTGCAGCCCAGATCTTTGGAGGCGTGCTCGGCCCAGGCGTTCAGCTTTGCGAACGCGCCCGGTGTGGGCTGGCCGTCGTTTTCGTGCGCACAGCCGCACAGGCCCAGCGGATAAATGTGATAAAAAACTGCGGTATCATACCATGCCATAGTTACTCTCTCCCATATCATTTCTTCTGCCGCCCAGCAGCGGCAGGCTCAGTATACCACAAACTCCGTCAATTGTGTGGATGTTTGATAAATTTTCCGCATAGTCTCTGTTAAAATCAGCAAGTGTGACGATTTTGATTAAAAATTATTGGTAAATATGACCGGGTGTATCCCGTTGAGAAAAGGAGAAATCTGCATGAATTTTCCCACCATCGACCGCTCGTTCTTTGCGGGCGAATGCTTTGATGCCTACCGTGTGCTGGGCGCGCACCCCTGCCGGGATGACTTTGGGCAGGAGGCTGGCGGTTTGCCGTGTGGGCCCCGGGGGCTGTGGCTGTGGAGATCTGCGGCGGCTTTGACGGCTGGGGGCCGGGCGTTCCCATGCAGAAGGCTGACACCGGCGTGTGGAGCGGCTTTGTGCCCGGCCTTGCGAGGGAGAGCTGTACAAATACCGCATCCACGGCAAGGATGGCAGCACCGTGATGCGGGCCGACCCCTACGCCTTTTCCACCGAGCTGCGGCCCGGCACGGCCAGCAGGCTGGCCCGGCTGGATTTCACCTTTGACGATTCCAGCTGGATGGAGCGGCGGGACAAGTGCCGCAACCTGCCCCTGAACATCTACGAGCTCCATGCAGGCAGCTGGAAGCACAAGCCCAACGCCACCCGCGGGGACGGCTCGGACGGCTGGTACAATTACCGGGAGCTGGCCCGGGAGCTGATCCCCTGGCTGCTGGATCACCGCTTCACCCATGTGGAGCTGCTGCCGCTGGCAGAGCATCCCTTTGACGGCAGCTGGGGCTACCAGACCACCGGTTACTTCTCTGTCACCAGCCGCTACGGCGACCCCGCCGACTTTGCGGCCTTTGTCAACGCCTGCCACCGGATGGGCATTGGTGTCATCATGGACTTTGTGCCCGTCCACTTTGCCGCCAACGGCGACGCGCTCGCAACTTTGACGGCACCCACCTCTACGAGTACGACAGCGATGTGGGCCACAGCGAGTGGGGCACCTGCAACTTCAACTATTACCGCCGGGAGGTGTGCAGCTTCCTAAACAGCGCCGCTGCCCTCTGGATGGATGTCTACCACTGCGATGGCATCCGGATGGATGCCATCTCCCGTGCCCTTTATTGGCAGGGCGACCCCAACCGCGGCGTGAACGAGGCGCTGTTACCTTCCTGCGGAACCTGAACCACGGCCTGAACGAGCGCTGGCCCACCGGCATCTACACCGCCGAGGACTCCACCAACTTCCTCAAGGTCACCGCCCCCACCCGCTACGACGGCATCGGTTTCGATTATAAGTGGGACATGGGCTGGATGCACGACACGCTGGATTATTTTGCTACGCCCTTTGGTGAGCGGCCCGATGCTACCACAAACTGACCTTCAGTATGCAGTATTTCTACAATGAGCTGTATCTGCTGGCACTCAGTCACGACGAGGTGGTGCACGGCAAAAAGACCATCATTGATAAACTGTGGGGCACCTACGAAGAAAAATGTGCCAGCTGCGCACTCTTTACTTCTACATGTACACCCACCCGGGCAAAAAGCTGAACTTTATGGGCAATGAACTGGGGCATTTCCGGGAGTGGGATGAGAAAAAGGAGCTGGACTGGGGCCTGATGAAGTATCCCTTCCACGACAGCTTCCAGAAATATTTTGCCGAGCTGGGCCGCCTGTATGCCACCGAGCCCGCCCTCTACGACGGCGAGTACAACCCGAACTGCTTTGAGTGGATCGCCTGCGAGAGCCGGGACGAAGGTGTGTACGCCTGGCTGCGGAAAGGCGCGGGCCAGACCATCCTCTGTGTGATGAACACCCAGAATACCGCCCACAAAAAGTTCCCGCTCTACTTCCAGTATCCCTGCACCGCCGATGAGCTGCTGAACAGCGAGGCTGCCTGCTGGAACGGTGCGGACCGCAGCCGCACCAGACACCTGCACACCACCGATGGCGGCGTGTACGGCCGGGACTACACCCTGAGCGTGGATCTGCCTGCCATGGCAGCCGGATGTACCGCATCACGCCGGAGGCTCCCCACCCGGAAGCCGCACAAGCCTCTGCCCGTAAGGCCGCCGCCCAGAAGCGCAAGGCCACCATCGCGGCAAAGCAGAATTCCAAAAAGTAATATTGCATTCAAAATATCCCGTCTGCTGAAATGCAGGCGGGATATTTTATCTTCCGGGGGCCTGCCCCCTTGCCTGCGCTGCCCGGGACCATTATACTGTAAGCTGTAATATTGTGGTTCAAAACCGAGGAGCATGTACAATGTCAACGATACTTTCTGAAAAGAGGACCCTTTCGCCCTGGGCAAAAGGCGGCATCGGGCTGGGTGCCGGAGCACTCCTGCTGGTGCTGGTGGGCCTGCTGTTCCCCACTGCGGCGGCGTTCTTCCCGCTGGTGAGCCTGTGGTGCAGCTGTGTGCTGTTCTACGGCGCGCTGTGGGTGCTGCACACTGCCGGTGTGGAGCTGGACTTCTTCCACCGTGCGGTCATCATCGCCTTCTGGGCCGGAGCTGTGCTCTACTTCTATTGGGCGCTGGGTCGGCGGCAATTCATCTACGCCTGGGATTATGTGAACTACATTCAGAAGCAGTTCAATACCGAAGCGGCTTTTGCGATGGGCCCGGTGGCCGGTTTTAAGTACATCATAAGCACATTTTCTGAAGATTACACCAATTTCATCACCTTGTTCACTGAGTTCCCGTTCTGCCTCACCGCAAAAACGGGTGATAGCTACGCTTTTGCGCAAGTATTCTGTGTGCTCCCCAGCCTTATGCTGATGCTGGCTGGTCTCACGATCAAAATCGGCAGATTCTGGAGGTCAAGAATAAGTTCTGGTATTTTATCATCGGCTTTTCCTGGGTGCTGACCTATCCGTTCCTGCGAATGAGCGCTATGCTGGCACAGCCGGACTGGTTCGGTCTGATCTTCGCTTTTGCCATTCTGCTCCTCACATTGGACTACCGTTTTGAAAAGCTGGAACCGGGCCGGTTCGTGCTCATCTTCCTGGCAACGGCCGCCATTATCCTGAGCCGCCGCTGGTACTTATATTTTGTGGTAGGCTACTATTTTTCCTATGCTCTCCTGCTCTTTGTCAGCAGTGCAAAGCTCGCAAAACAAGGCCAAAAGGCTCTTGCCCTGCGCCGAGTACGCAACCTCATCCTGTTTGGTGTCTGCGCCATGGCAGCAATGGTGGTCCTGCTCTGGCCCATGGTCAGCAAGATCCTGGCTTTTAACTACTCCGACCGCTATTCGTACTATAATGTCGGCGGCATTGCAGTAGAGCTCTATTATCATGCCATGCGCACCGGCCTGCTGAACCTTATTTTGATCCTGTTTGGTTTGTGGCTCTGCGTCAAGCGGAAAAAGCCCAGCCTGCCTGTGCTGGCGCTGTGTGAGCTGATGCTCAGTATGCTCTTATTTACCCGAGTGCAGAATTCCGGCTCCCATCAGATGCTGCTGTATGTGCCCGCCTATGTCATTCTGTTTCTCTGCGGTGCGGCGGGTCTGGCAGAGAGTATCGAGCATTTCAAAATACCAAAGCTTTGTTTCTGGGTCTTTACACTGTTGTTCGCCGTGTCGGTGCGGTGCTCCCCGCTCACTGTCATGGCCTTGCCAGAGTTCGTTATCCATGCGTTCCACCCGGCAGACCTTGCTGAGTATCAGCGGCTGGACGAGCTGACCTATAACCGCAAGGACAAACCGCAGATCCAGGCCATGGCACAATGCTGGTTGAACATCGTGGGGGAGGGCGAGGTCGCTATATGATCCCGGATGACATGCTCTACAATCCCGGCCACCTGCGGAACTGTGACCTGCCCAACCATGCACTGGACGGCAAGTTGCCGGACAGCTTCTCGGTGCCGGCACCCACTCTTTCCCCACCGGCTTCTTTGACGCAAAGTATGTCATCACCGCAGACCCGTTCCCCCTCTCGCTGGCACCAGACACGGAACTGGGCCACCGGTTCAACGCCGTTTTTCTTCAGCTGAGAGAGACTACCCACCAGCAAGTTGCGACCTTCGATATGGGCAACGGCACGGTGTTCACGATCTGGGAACGCACCACTCCCGTGACACGTGAGGAAGTGGAGACCTATCTCCATGAATTTGATGCTGAAAACGCCAAATACCCAGAAATGTTTTCCTCTGTTGTGGAAACTGGCTGGCTGTTCATGGTTTATAAAAGGAGAGTAAAACGATATGTCCAACAACGCAAAAAATCTGCCGGAAGTAAAATTAGGTCAGTACAAGGGGCTGGCTGTCACCCGCCATGTGCGGCCGCTTTCCGAAAAGGCCATTGACCAGGAGATGGTCCACCAGACCCGGATGCGCTCCGTCTACCACAACTCCACCGCCCCCGCCAAGCGCGGCAGCCGGGTCCTGCTGGATTTTGTCGGCTTCATGGACGGGGAGGAGATCCCCGACAGCCGGATGGAAAAGGTGATGGTGGTTCTGGGGGACGGCAAGCTGATGCCTGCCGCCGAAGATGCCATCTACGGCCACACCGCCGGCGAGACCTTCCGCTTTGATTTCACTTACCCGGAGCAGTTCCGGGTGGAGGAGCTCTCCGGCAAGACCGCGCAGTTTGAGATCAAGCTGCACTCCGTGGCCGAAAAGACCACCCCGGAGCTGAACGAGGAATTTGCCCGGGCACAGGCTATGCAGACCTTGCCGCCATGCGCGAGGCCGTGCGGGCCAAAAAGCGGAAGATCCACGAAGATGCCGCCGACCGCGCCGCTGGGCAGGAGCTGCTGGCAAAGGCCGGTGCCAACCTGACCGTGGACCTGCCCGAAGCCATGCTGGACCGCACCGCCGACAACGAGATGCGGATGCTGGAGCAGCGGCTCTCCCGCAGCAACATCACCCTGGAAAAGCACTGCAAGAACAGCCACACCACCGCTGCCGCCCTGCGGGCAGGCTACCGTGATGCTGCCGAGCGGAACCTGCGCTCCATGCTGGCCTCCCGCTCCATTGCTGAAGCCGAGAACATCACCGTGAGCACGCTGGAGGTCAACAACGAGTACCGCCGCCTGTCCCAGCTGCAGGACACCCCGGAGGCCGATATCCGCCGGGTGCTGAGCCCGGACACCCTTGCCGCCGCACTGGTTGCACAGAAAGTCCAGCGCTTCCTGCTGGACAACGCCACCATCACCACGGTGATGGACCTGAAAAGGAGTGATCCTATGAGTATCTTTACGCGCTACGCCATGGATGCGCTGATGAAGACCACCCACCCCGAGGTGAACCGCAAGCAGTGCTGGAACCTGCACCCCCACCGCACCCCCTGCACAGCCTGCAAGGACATCTGCCCCTATGGCGATGAGATCTTCACCCGCCCCAACCTCGTCAAGGACTGGGATCCCTGCACCGACTGCGGCCTGTGCGTCTCGGCCTGCCGGTCGGGCTGCATTGCCCCCTCGCCGGAGCAGGTGCAGCGGGACATCTCCCCTGCCGACAGCGATGGCGACACCATCTGGATCGGCTGCGAAAAATCCACCCGGAAAAACACCGTGGTGCGCACCTGCGTCTCGGCCTATTCGTGGGAAGCGCTGGCCTACCTTGCCCTGAACAAGAAGATCGTCCTCGACCTGACCCCCTGCGGCGAGTGCGAGAACGATGTCTGCGCCGAGCATCTGCGTGCCGTTCTGACCCGGCTGGTGGAGTTCTTCGGCCAGCCCCTGTTCGAGGCCCGGTTCACGCTGGCATACGAGCTGGACGATGCCCCCTTCCACGTCAAGGAATATTCCCGCCGTGAGATGATGGAGCAGGTGACCTCCGGCTCCAAAAAGGGCACCAAGCAGCTGCTGCGGATGCTGCCCGGCCTGCGCAGCGAGGACGAGAGCAGCCAGGATTTCCGGCTGCTGCTCCACCAGTACACCAAGCAGCTCAAGGCAGTGTCCGAAACGCCCCTGCGCTATGGCTACCACCTGCCCAACTTCACCCAGAAGTGCTTTGCCTGCGGCCGGTGTGAGAAGAGCTGCCGCAGCGGTGCCATCAAGTTTGAGGACCTGCCCGACGGCCAGACCCGCGCGGTGATCACGCCGTGGAAGTGCAGCGAGTGCGGGGTCTGCGTTGCCGCCTGCTCCAACGGCGGTCTGGACGGCCTGAAGCTGCGCCAGCTCACCAGCTTGGCCCTGTCAGTGTCTACAAGTGCACCAAGACCCTCTGCAAGGAATGCGGCAAGCCCATTGCGCCAACTGTGCGGACGGCATCTGTTCTGTCTGCCGCATCAAGCTGCGCACCAAAAAACGGCAGGAGGAGGCTGTGGCCCGCGCCAAGGAGCGTCAGGCCGAGCGCGAGGCCAAAAGGCTGCAGAAGCAGCTGCAAAGGAGCTGGCTGCCGAGATGCAACCCTCTCAGCCAGCGCAAAGCGCCGCTGCCCCTGAAGCAGGAGCCGCTCCCGCCCCGACCGAAAGCACCTGCTGATCGCTGGACCTCTCCGGGGCTTCGCATGGACGGAGAGGTTTTTATTGACGCAGCTCCAAAAAAATGCTATAATTCTTTTTAACCACCCAGCTGTGGTCGGGAGGACAAGTTACAAAGGCGTAACGGATGTGTTTCCGTTACGCCTTTTTTGCTTCCCGCTGCCGGGAAACAGCGGGCCTGTCGGCTTTGGGCGGCAACCAGACTTCAACACGAAGAAAAGAGGGAATTTCATTATGAAACAGTCTATTTCTCGTCGTCAGTTCCTCAAGGCAAGCGGCCTGGCAGCCGCAGGTGCCTGCACCGCCGGTCTGCTGTCCAGCTGCGGCGGCAAGAGCGGCGGCAGCTCCTCCGGTTCTGCTTCCGGTGCGGATACCAGCAAGTACACCGTGCTTTATTCCAGCCAGCCTGCAACCCTGAACTATCTGACCACCGCCACCGACCTGGAAATGGTCGTGGGTGCAAACTGCGTGGACACCCTGGTAGAGTACGACAACAAGGGCGTGATGCGCGAGGGCCTGGCCACCAAGTGGGAGTGGGATGCCGACACCCTGACCTGGACCTTCACCCTGCGCGAGGAGAACTGGGTGGACAACAACGGCGAAGTCGTTGCCCCCGTGACCGCACAGGACTTTGTGGATGCCCTGCAGTATGTGCTGACCCCGGATTACGCTTCCTCCAACGTGGGCCTGGTCACCGCCTACATTGCCGGTGCGAATGATTACTACAACTATCACGTCTACCTGACCAATGCTGAAAACGGCACTGTGACGATGACGGCACCACCTATGTCACCGATGGCAGCGGCAACGTGACCGTGACCGCAGCAGACGGCACCGCTTCCACCTACGCCCCCGTAGACTTTGATTCCGTGGGCGTGACCGCTGTGGATGACCATACCCTGACCTACACCCTGACCTACGATTTCCCCGGCTTCCTGAGCCTGCTGTGCTACCTGCCCTATGAGCCCGCCTACGGCCCCCTGCTGAGCGAGATGGGCGACCAGTATGCCACCAGCGCCGAGACCCTGTACAGCTGCGGTGCCTTCTACCTGTCCGATTATGAGTCTCTGGAAACCTGGATCATGAAGAAGAACCCCGAGAACTATGATGCGGACAATGTCTTTATCGACACCATCAGCCGCATTTACAATGCCGAGGCTGCCGTGAACGGCCCCGAGATGATCAAGCGCGGCGAGATCGACGAAGCCACCATCGGTTCCGACATTCTGGACAGCTGGCTGGCCGACGATACCACCAAGGACATGGTCTCCATGGATCGTCCCAACACCAACTACACCTACTTCTACATGTTCAACTTCATGCCCTTTGCACACGAGTTCTCCAACTGGAGCGTTGAGGCGTGGATGCAGAATACGAGCCAGAGAACTGGGCCAAGGCCATCAACAACACCAACTTCCGCAAGGCCTTCCTGTACGGCATCAACAACGCCGTTACGCTGCTGTCAGCGCACCTCTGGCTACGACAGCTACAAGCTGAACACCATCACTCCCCCGAACTTCTGCGCCACCACCGATGGCGTGGACTACACCCAGTGCGGCGGCCTGGCCGACCTGACCGAGTTCTTTGACGAGGCCAAGGCCAAGGAGTACCGCGATGCCGCCATTGAGGAGCTGACCGCACAGGGGGTCACCTTCCCCATCAAGGTACAGCTGCCCTACAACCCCTCCACCACCGACTGGGACAAGCAGTGCCAGGTGCTCAAGCAGCAGCTGGAGGGTGTGCTGAACGACGGCACCGACTTCATCGACATCATCATCACCGCCGGCCCCTCCGACAGCTTCCTGTCTGCTGTGCGCCGCAACGGCAAGTTCGAGTTCCTGCTCTGCAACTGGGGCGCTGACTACTCCGACCCCGAGACCGAGACTGACCCGTTCTATCAGGCTGAGGATTCCCGTGGAATGCGCTATGCTTACCTGCGCACCGGCGTGGAAGACGGCTTCATCACCGGCGAGACCGCAGATGCTGTCATGGCCTACATGAACGCCATCGAGGCTGCAAAGCAGATCACCGATGACATCGATGCCCGCTACAAGGCCTTTGCCGATGCCGAGACTCTGCTCATTACCAACGCACTGGTCATTCCGCGCGGCATGAGCGTTCCCGCCTATCTGGCGACCCGCCTGAACTACTGGGAGGGCCAGTACGCTTCCACCGGCTTCTCCAACAAGCGCCTGAAGGGGATCCACGTCCTCGACCACTACATCTCCATGGACGAGTACGAAGCAAACCGTGACGCTCGCTGATCGTTCCATCTGCTCATAACACAAAATGCACCCCTCTGCACGGCAGTTTCTGAAGCTGCACCGCAGAGGGGGTGTTCTTTTTGCATATTCCGTTACACTTCAAAATCCAGGCAGACACGGGTCTTGGTGTAGGGGCGCACCTTGCCATCGGCCACAGCCACGTGGGCGGGGTGGGTGGAGTAGCCCTTGAGGGCGGCTGCATCGGTAAAGGTGGTGTCCAGCATCAGGTCTGCGTTGGAAGAGGGCAGGCCGTTGATGTTCACATGCACCTCCACAAGGCCCGGGATCTGCCTGCCAGGCCCTCCAGCCCGGTTTTGATGTTCGCCTTGATCTCTGCCTTTTCGGCGGCAGAAAGCCCGTCCTTGAGCTGCCAGAGAATGATATGCTTGACCATAAAAATACCTCCTGCGTTTTCTCCATTGTAGCAGAGAAATGCAGGAGGTGCAATGCTTTTTGAAACGGTTCAGTCGTCTTCCCGGCCTTTTTTCCAAGCGTGGTACATCAGCAGGAACACGGTGTCCGCAGCAATGCCGATAGAGAGCAGGCGCTGCCGCCAATTGAAGTGTGGGGCAAAAACGGCGAAGCGACAAACACAACGGCATTAAAGAAATAGAACACACCGAACTTTTTCTCCCACATAGCCCGCTCTTCGTCATCGCTGAACTTCATCTGGTGCTTTTTGGAAAAACTGCGAAAGCCCATTACCAGCATGGCAGCGGCAGCAAACAGGTTCAGCAAAAGGGATGTGTCAAATTTCATGCGGGGGCACCTCCGTAAAAAATCCATAAACAAAAACCAGCCGGATCGAGGCGGTTGCAAGCCCTCGTCCGGCTGGAAACTTACTTCTTCGGAGTCATAAGCCTCTTCTCCTTGGGTTCTCTCATTTTCGGAGTATGCGTTTCATAGGGTGACTCTCCTTAGAAACTACCTGAAACTGAAGAGTTCTATGCAAGGGGATGAACTACTCTAGTACATTGGACTGACCCTTCTCTTAACTGTTGGACTGCGGTACCGAGATTCTGAAGATGAATTTCATATTACCACATTCTTTCGAGTTAGATTTGCCAGGGATTCCATTGCTTAGTACATTGGAGTTACTCCTTTTTGGTCATTCAAACAGGTGCATCCGTGTAACTGTCCTCATCATGGGAGATCACCTCGGGCGGATCTATTTGAATTGCCAGGGGATTTATTCTGACAGACTGTACTGTTTTCGCATTTTTGATGCTCAAGACCGGCTCTTTGATTTGTTTTGTTATACGGGGGAAACATCCCGTTTGTGGAGAGCCTCTGTTTTGCTTCTCAGCGAATCCCGACAGTCTGTCCGAACTGTGCGGGTTCCATATCAACCATCGGTCTCGCTCCTTTCTGCTTAAAGTCAGCGGGGTTAGCTCTCATTTGAGCTTCTGCTGTACTTCTCTGGTTTCTGGCTTTATTATACAGGAAGATGCACAGTTTGTCTATTCGCAGAGTGCACAACAAATTAGACATGCTTTTGCATCAAAAGTCCAAATTTCTGGGATACATGAATTCCGTCTTTCCGGTGCACTACTCCACCTCCCCGGGCAAAGGCTCTGCCCCGCAGATCGTGCAGGGCCATTGCGGACACTGCTCCGGCATATTAAATAGGTGTCATCGCAGAGCATGCAGCTATATAATCTGATATGCCCGCTATACAATCCGTGAATAATAATGTCGATTTCACCTCATCCAAAGGCCAGAAAACGGTACAGATGGCTAAGAATCAGCAAAGAGATTGTGCAAATCGCATAGTTTCTCACCCGTACTTTTGCAATCTGCACAACTGTTTTCATCCAAAGCAGAAACGGAATATAACAAAAAGTAGAATGTTAGGTGGAGGGCTGTAAAACCGGCAGAAATCGTGCTATGATACCATCACAAATTAAGAAAGGAGAGAGTGCTAATCAATGAATGCGTTGACTGCTGCTTTGAAAGAAGAGCTGAATGTTGACATGGTCACGGTGTTCGGGCTTTCCATTCCGGAGTCCGTGGTCGTGAGCTGGGGCATCATGGCGTTTCTTGTCATCGGTTCCATCCTGCTGACGCGGAATCTGCGGGTGGATCACATCACCAAGCGGCAGGCCATCCTGGAAACGGTCGTTACTACGATCAATGATTTCTTTGTGGGCCTGCTGGGCGAAAGTGGAAAGCGCTATGTCCCCTATCTGATGAGCGTGGCGCTGTACATCGGCTGCTCCAACCTGATCGGTGTGTTCGGCATCAAGCCCCCCACAAAGGACCTGAACGTCACAGCGGCCCTTGCTCTGATGAGCATCTGCCTGATCGAGTATGCCGGCATCCATGCACGCGGCGGCGTTGGCTTCCTCAAGAGCCTGGCTGCCCCCACCCCCATCATGGCCCCCATGAACGTGCTGGAGGTGGCCATCCGGCCCACCAGCTGTGCATGCGACTGTTCGGCAACGTGCTGGGCGCTTTTGTCATTATGGAGCTGATCAAGCTGGTGGTGCCTGTGTTCGTGCCTGCCATCTTCAGCCTGTATTTTGACCTGTTCGATGGTCTGATCCAGACCTACGTCTTTGTGTTCCTTACCTCTTTGTTTATGAAGGAGACCATGGGAGACGAAGAGTAAACCCTTTCCATCATCAAATCAAAAGGAGATTAAAATTATGAACGGACTTATCGCTCTGGGCGCTGGCATTGCAGCGCTGACTGGTATTGGCGGCGGCATTGGCATCGGCATTGCAACCGGCAAGGCAACCGAGGCTATTTCCCGCCAGCCCGAGGCTTCCGGCAAGATCCAGACCAACCTGCTGCTGGGTGCTGCTCTGGCCGAAGGTACTGCAATTTTCGGTTTCGTCGTTGCACTGCTGATCATCCTGTTCCTGGGTTGATAACGGAGGCATGACGAATGCTGACACTGAATCTGAATCTTCTGTATACAGTCGTCAACGTTCTGATTCTGTTTTTGCTGCTGCGGAAATTCCTGTACAAGCCTGTTATGGGGATCATCGCACAGCGTCAGAAACAGGTGGATGACGCACTGAACGCCGCCGAGACCTCCAAAAAGGAGGCCGCTGCGGCCATGAACGCTGCGCAGGACAAGCTGCGTAATGTGGACACCGAGGCTGCTGCCCGCCGCGAGACTTACGAGCAGCAGGCCGAAACTGCAAAGCAGCAGCTGCTGGCCGAGGCCCAGAAACAGGCCGATGCCATTGTGGCCGAGGGCAAGGCCGCTGCTGAGGCAGAGCGCCAGCACAAGCTGCGCGAAGCGACGCACAGACCACCGCACTGGCCCGCGCCATGTGCGAGAAGCTGCTGAGCCGGAACCTGACCGAGCAGGACGATTCCCGTTTGCTGGACGATCTGCTGGAGAAAGCAGGTGCTGAGCATGGCAACTGAGTTCAGCCGCGAATTCTTCTCTGAGAACCGCATCGTCAAGGCCGATCTGCGCGCCGCACATCAGCTCCGTGAAGAGGATATCTCCCGCATCAAGGCCGAGGTCAAGAAGCTCTATGATGCCACTGAGGTCATCCTGAATGTCTCGGTAGACGAGAGCCTGCTCTCCGGCTATGTGCTGCAGGTGGGCGACCGGGTATTCGACAACTCCGGCCGCCACCAGCTGGATCAGATGATGGCTGGCAAGCCCTCTCTGGCTACCCTCAGACCCGCATCGAGGATTACAAGCCTGCCCAGACCTCTGCCGAGGGCGGCGTGGTCATCTCCTCTGCCGATGGCATCGTGCAGGTGGAGGGCATGGACAAGGCGTTTACGGCGAGATCGTCACCTTTGAGAACGGTGCCAAGGGCATGGTCGAAAGCGTGGACCCGGGCAAGCTGGGCATTATGCTGTTCGACGGTGCCGAGACCGTGGGCGTGGGCACTCTGGTGACCCGCAGCGGCAAGCGCGCCGGTATCCCTGTGGGTGATGGTTTCCTGGGCCGTGTCATCGACCGCTGGGCGAGCCCATTGACGGCAAGGGCCCGGTGAACGCCGAAGGCTACAACCCCATCGAGAAGCAGGCCCCCGGCATTCTGGAGCGCCAGAGCGTGGATACGCCGCTTCACACCGGCATCCTGGCCATCGACTCCATGTTCCCCATCGGCCGCGGCCAGCGTGAGTTGATCATCGGCGACCGCCAGACCGGCAAGACCTCCATTGCCACCGATGCCATCCTGAATCAGAAGGACACCGGCGTGCTCTGCATCTATGTTGCCATCGGCCAGAAGGCTTCCTCCATCGCCCGCGTGGCCGAGGACCTCAAGAAGCACGGTGCCATGAGCTACACCACCATCGTGGCCGCCACGGCCTCCGATTCCGCTCCCCTGCAGTACATCGCACCTTATGCGGGCACTGCACTGGCTGAGTATTTCATGTCCAAGGGCAAGAGCGTCCTGATCGTCTACGACGACCTTTCCAAGCATGCGGTGGCTTACCGTGCCATCTCCCTGCTGCTCCGCCGCTCTCCCGGCCGTGAGGCTTACCCCGGCGATGTGTTCTATCTGCATTCCCGTCTGCTGGAGCGCTCCTGCCGGATGCGCGACGATCTGGCGGCGGTTCCATCACTGCCCTGCCCATCGTCGAGACCCAGGCGGGCGATGTCTCTGCTTACATCCCCACCAACGTCATCTCCATCACCGATGGTCAGATCTTCCTGGAAAGCGCCTGTTCAACGCAGGCAACCGCCCCGCCGTCAACGTCGGCCTGTCGGTCTCCCGTGTGGGCGGCGCTGCCCAGACCAAGCCATGAAGAAGGCCAATTCCAACCTGCGTATCGAGCTGGCCCAGTACAAGGATATGGAGTCCTTTGCCCAGTTCAGCTCTGATCTGGACGCTGAGACCCGCCGCCAGCTGGAACACGGCAAGGCCCTGACCGAGATGCTCAAGCAGCCGCTGTACCAGCCCAAGTCCGATGCCGAGCAGGTGGTCGTGCTGACCCTGGCTTCCCACGGGATGCTGGACGACCTGCCGCTGGCTGACCAGCGCGCAAAGACCAATGCCTTTGTGCGCCAGTTCCACGCCGATGTTTCCGGCACCATGGACGCGATCACGTCCACGGGCAAGATCACCCCGGAACAGGTGGACACCATCCTGACCGCGTGGAAGGCATTCGCGGAGGGGAGAGCAATGGCATCCAGTAAGCTGCTCAAGGAGCGGATCGAGAGCATTCAGGATACCATGAAGATCACGAATGCCATGTACCTGATCTCCTCCTCCAAGCTCCGCAAGGCCCGGCAGAACTACCAGAATGTTCTGCCCTACTTCACCCGGATGCGGGATACCATCTCCCGCGTGGTGCCCCACCTGCCCGACGAGCCGGAGCACCCCTTCTTCCACGAGCGGGATCTGGAGAACCCCAAGCGGGCCTATATCGTGCTGACCGCCGACAAGGGCATGGCCGGTGCTTACAACCAGAACCTGCTCAAGTTCCTGCGGGAGCACGCCGACCAGAATGACCGGTTCTATGTCATCGGTCAGGTAGGCTACCGTGCCTGTTCCGCAAGGATCCCCGTCTGGTGGAGGATTTCCATTACGGTGCCACGGCTCCCACCCTGCAGCGCGCCCGTGATATCACGGTGGATGCCATCGATGATTTCAAGTCCGGCAAACTGGACGAGATCTACATCGTCTACACCAAGATCCAGAACGCGCTGACCAGCGAGCCGGTCATGGAACGCCTGCTGCCGCTGGACCGTGCCCACCTCACGCCTGCGCCCAAGGGTCTGGGCGACCCCCGCGGCGAGGTGGAGATGTTCCCGGATGCCTGGACGGTGTTCGAGCAGACGGCCCCCATCTATATGCACGGCATGATCTTTGGTGCCATGACCGAGAGCTTCTGCGCCGAGCAGAGCGCCCGCATGACCGCCATGGATTCCGCCACCAAGAGCGCCAAGGATATGATCCACGATCTGGAGCTGGAGTACAACCGCTCCCGTCAGGGTTCCATCACCCAGGAGATCACCGAGATCATCGGCGGCGCGGCGGCGGTACAGAATAACGAGTAATGCTGGATGTGTTTCTCCCCCGTCGGGGGAGAAACACATCCCACACAACATAATGCAAGAGGCAATTGTATGATACAGGGAACTATTATTCGAGTAGCGGGCCCCGTGGTGGATGTCAAGTTCACCGGGGGCAAGCTGCCTGCCCTGCAGGAAGCGCTGACCGTGACCGCAGAGGACACTGAGCGCACCATGGAGGTGGCGCAGCACGTCGATGAAACGACGGTGCGCTGCATCATGCTTTCTGCCAGCGAGGGTCTGGGCAAGGGGATGGAAGTTACCGCCACCGGCCACGGCCTGAATGCCCTGTGGGCGAGGGCACTCTGGGCCGCATGTTCGACCCGCTGGGCCGCCCCATCGACGGCAAGGGCCCGGTGGACGATCTGCCCACTGGCCCATCCACCGCAAGGCCCCCAGCTTTGCGGAGCAGAAACCTGCAACTGAAATTCTGGAGACCGGCATCAAGGTCATCGACCTGCTGGCTCCCTACGCCAAGGGCGGCAAGATCGGCCTGTTCGGCGGTGCCGGTGTCGGCAAGACCGTGCTGATCCAGGAGCTGATCCACAACGTGGCCACCGAGCACGGCGGCTACTCCATCTTCACCGGTGTCGGTGAGCGCTCCCGTGAGGGCTGTGACCTCTGGGGCGAGATGAACGCTTCCGGCGTTCTGAACAAGACCGCGCTGGTCTTTGGTCAGATGAACGAGCCTCCCGGAGCCCGTATGCGGGTCGCCGAGACCGGCCTGACCATGGCAGAGTACTTCCGTGAGGAAACTCACAAGGACGTGCTGCTGTTCATCGATAACATCTTCCGTTTCGTGCAGGCAGGCAGCGAGGTCTCCGCCCTGATGGGTCGGATGCCCTCCGCCGTGGGCTATCAGCTACCCTGGCCAATGAGCTGGGTGCCTGCAGGAGCGCATCACCTCCACCCGCGACGGCTCCATCACCTCGGTGCAGGCCGTCTACGTCCCCGCCGACGACCTGACCGACCCGGCTCCTGCAACCACCTTCGCCCATCTGGACGCAACCACCGTTCTGAGCCGTAAGATCGTGGAGCAGGGCATCTACCCGCTGTCGATCCGCTGGCTTCCACCTCTCGTATTCTGGAAGCCGACATCGTGGGCGAGGAGCACTACCGTGTGGCCCGCAAGGTGCAGGCCACCCTGCAGCGCTATCAGGAGCTGCAGGACATCATCGCCATCCTGGGTATGGATGAACTGAGCGAAGAGGACAAGCTCACCGTCACCCGTGCCCGCAAGCTGCAGAAGTTCCTCAGCCAGCCCTTTGCGGTGGCCGAGAACTTCACCGGCTGAAGTGTGTACGTCCCGCTGGCAGAGACCGTCAAGGGCTTTGCCGCCATTGTGGACGGCCAGTGCGATGACCTGCCCGAGTGGGCATTCTTCAACGTGGGCACCCTTGCGGATGCCCGCAAGAAGTACGCAGACAAACAGGCGGAGGAAAAGGCGGTGCCAACTGATGGAAAAGTTCATCCTGAACATCACGGCTTCCAGCGGTGAATTCTATCAGGCTACTGCGAGAGCCTGACCCTGCCCACCGGCGACGGCGTGTACGGCGTGCAGGCCGGGCACAACCCCGTGCTGGTGGCCCTGCACATGGGCATTGCAAAGTTCACCGTAGATGGTGAGACCCGCGAGGTGCTGGTGGGCGACGGCATTGCAGAAGTGACCCCCACCTTTGTCCTGCTGCTGGTGGACAGCGCCGAGCGGCCCGAGGATATCGACCGCAACCGCGCCGAGGCCGCCCGCATCCGGGCCGAGGAGCGCCTGCAGCACAAGCAGAGCATGCACGAGTACTACCAGAGCAAGATCGCACTGGACCGCGCCATGCAGCGCCTGCAGACGGCCGCCAAATACAAGCGTTAAACGCTCCCCTCAAACAGAACACCGTCAGCCTGACACAACGGGCTGACGGTGTTTTTGTTGCTGCTGTGCTTCGATCTGAGTTCCCCTGCTGCACCCTCTTGTAAATTGCCGCGGAAAAGCGTATCATAGAATCAAATACAAGCAAAGGAGCATTCTTATGCGTGCATACGAGCGACTGTTGAATTATGTCCGCGTTTACACTACCTCCGACCCCGAGAGCGGCACCCACCCCTCGGCAGAGCGGGAGTTTGACCTGGCCCGCCAGCTGGTGGAAGAGATGAAGGCTCTGGGCATCGAGGATGCCCGGGTAGACGAGCACTGCTATGTCTACGGCAGCATCCCCGCCACCCCCGGCTGTGAGGACAAGCCTGCCCTGGGCTGATCGCCACATGGACACCGCCCCCGATGCTTCCGGCGAGGTGTTTCCCCCATCCTGCACGAGAATTATGACGGCCGTGATGTCACCCTGCCCGCCACCGGCATGGTGATGAAGGTCTCCACCTTCCCCTTCCTGGCCGACCTCAAGGGTGAGACTCTGATCACCACCGACGGCACCACCCTGCTGGGCGCAGACGACAAGCCGGTGTGCAGAGATCCTGACCGCCGCCGAGATCCTCCTTGCCGAGGGCCGCCCCCATGGCAAGCTCTGCATCGCCTTCACCCCCGACGAGGAGATCGCGAGGGCGCTTCCCTCTTCGATATCCCGGGCTTTGGTGCGGATTTCGCCTACACCGTTGATGGCGGTGACGTAGGCGGCATCGAGTATGAGAACTTCAACGCAGCTGCCGCCACCGTGACCATCCACGGCTTCTCGGTGCATCCCGGCTCCGCCAAGGATGCCATGATCAACGCCTCCAATGTGGCCATGGAGTTCCACACTGCCCTGCCCATCATGGCCCGTCCCGAGACCACCGAGGCCGTCAGGGCTTCTACCACCTCTGCCAGATGTACGGCGACGTGACCAACGCCAAGCTGGGCTACATCCTGCGCGACCACGATGCCGACAAGCTGCAGTACAAGAAGGATAACCTCCTCCACATTGCCGATTACCTCAACGGCAAGTACGGCCCCGGCACCGTGGAGGTAGAGATCAAGGACAGCTACCGCAACATGCTGGAAAAGATCAAGCCCCACTTCCATCTGGTGGAGAACGCCCGCAAAGCCATCGAAAAGGCCGGTCTGACCCCCGAGGAAGTGCCTGTGCGCGGCGGCACCGATGGTGCCACCCTGAGCTGGAAGGGCCTGCCCTGCCCCAACCTGGGCACCGGCGGCTTCAACTTCCACGGCGTGTGCGAGTGCACCACCGTAGAGCGCATGGACAAGGCAACCGAAATCCTGCTGAATATCGTGGAGATCTACAGCAAATGATTCCGCTCCCGGAACGTTTCCACGCTGACTGCACATAAAAATGGACGCTCTCGTTTTCGAGAGCCGTCCATTTTTTCTTATCCCACGTTGATCTGTCCAACGGGCAGGATCTTCCGTTTGTTGTCATCGGGTTTGCTGGTCAGGCTGATGGCAAAGGACACCGGGCCAACACGGCCCATGAACATCACCAGCATATACAGCAGCTTGGCCCCGGTGTTCAGCTGGCTGGTCACGCCCACCGAAAGGCCCACGGTACCAAAGGCGGAGCAGGATTCAAAGATCGCGTCAATGACCGTTACGGCATCCGATGTGTTGTAATAGACCACCACGGCAGAGCCAGCGCTGCACCATGCCCAGCATGATGATGGTCAGCGCACGGTAAACGGTCTTGGATTCAATGTGGTGGCCGCCGATGACACAGTCATCCCGGCCCTGCGCCACGCTGCGCATGGTCAGGATCAGAACAGCAAAGGTGGTCACCTTCACACCGCCGCCGGTGGAACCGGGAGCCGCGCCGATGAACTGCAGAACGCTCATCAACAGCTTGGTGATGGGCCCACAGGCGGCCAGGTCGATGGTGTTCATACCGGCAGTACGGGTTGACACCGACTGGAACAGGGCAGCCATCACCTTGCCCGGCACGGACAGTCCGCCCATGCTCTTGGGGTTGTTCCACTCCATCAGGCCGATGAGGACAGCACCGCCCACCCACAGGATGCAGGAGAAGAGCAACACCATCCGAGCATGGAGAGACAGGTGCCGCTTCTTGCGCCACTCGCCGATCTCCACCCAGACCATAAAGCCCAGACCGCCTGCCATGATCAGGAACATGATCACAGCCTGTACATAATAATTACTGACATAGGGAGCCAGCGAGGAATACTGCCCGAACCGGCCAAACAGATCGAAGCCCGCATTGCAGAACGCCGAGATGGCCGTGAATGCGCTGATCCAGATGCCCTCCGCACCAAACTGCGGCACAAAGGCGATCATCAGAAGCACCATGCCAATGATCTCAAAGGTCATCGCCAGCTTGACCACGATCTTCAGCACATCGGTAGCCTGCGAGTAACCGCTGGCCGAAACGCTTTCTCCCAGCAGCCGCAGGTCCTTAAAGCCCATCCGGCGTTTGGCAGCCAGCGCAAAAAAGCTGGTCAGGGTCACCAGGCCCAGACCGCCCACCTGGATCAGCAGCAAAACCACCGCCTGCCCAAAGGGCGTGAACTGCGTCCAGGTATCCCGCACGACCAGACCTGTCACACAGGTGGCACTGGTGGCAGTGAACATGGCATCCACCACGCCCAGCCGACCGCTGCGGCTGGAAATGGGCAGTGTCAGCAGCAGCGTTCCCAGCGCGATCAGCAGCACAAAGCTGATGCAGATGACCTGCGTTGCACTGCTGCCCAGCAGCCAGCCGCGCCGACGCGATGCTCTCTTTTTCCGTTTCATCCCCATAAGTTGGCTCCTTTTTGTGCCGGGCCGCCTGTGCTGCACCTGCACTTCATTCTGCACCCATGCCGCGCATGAGCACCTCTCCTATAGGATACACCTTTTTTTCTTTCCGATTCAACTTGATTTTGTGGGGAAGTTGCGGTATTATAATATGGTATCCGTCTTCATAGCTCAGCTGGATAGAGCGTTCGCCTCCTAAGAATTCGGTCAACCTGATACCTTGGGTGCAGAAGTGATTGCTCTAATCAAAAGCAAGGCCGGGGATCAGAGTTTTCCCAACAAATTTTGATGCAACAACTTCACCATCGTTCCAGTTGCAATGCAGTCGGTCACTTCGTTGTGAAAAGCATTCCACACATTTGTTTCCAAGTGCGTTGAATTTCAAAAATCAACGATAATACATAATATGCCTCAGTAGCTTAGCTGGATAAAGCGCCTCCCTCCTAAGGTTGCGTTACAACGGCCACCTCAAAAAAAACTAAATAAGGGATTGCAGTTCGACTTTGATCGGGCTATAATCATATATCAGACACGTCCATATAGCTCAGCTGGATAGAGCACACGCCTCCTAAGAATATGTTATAACGACCGCCTTTCGGGCAAAGGCGATTGACATTGAGTAAGTTTAAGACTAAAATTGAATAGATTTTAAAGATGTTTCCGTAGCTCAGCTGGATAGAGCGACCGCCTCCTAAGCGGTAGGTCGGGTGTTCGAATCACCTCGGGAACGCCAAAAACTCCGCCGGAAAACCCAGTAAAATCAAGGGTTTCCGGCGTTTTCATTTTTACGGAAAAAGTGAAAAATCGTAAAATTCACAGATTTTCATTAGCAAAATCTCCGTCAGCTAATGGAAATTAGGACGAATGTCGTCCGCCTTTCAGGTGAACGACTTGCTAATAAAAATTAGCAGGATTTTCGCTATTTTGCTAATGAAAATGCCCTCTCTGCTAATGGCAGAAAAATTCGAGCAAAATTCCTGCTAATGAATAAGGCGTTCGTTACCCTGTTAATTCGTTCATTTAGGGGTGGTCAAGCGACAATCGCACACTACTTCTATGCCATTCTTATTATATAATTGCGGTAACAGGAGGTGGTTGTTTTGAAAGAACAAAAATATCATTTATACCTTTCCAAGGACGAATACAGCGAAGTGCTGCAATCACTTATCCGTTTGAAGAACAGCCTGATAGCACAAGGCAGATACACGGACGCAGCAGATGATATTCTTTGCAAGGTGCTTTCAGCCAAGAAAAGAAAGTTCAAAATCAAATATATCTGAACACGAATAAAGACCGCCTACACTTTTGTAAGCGGTCTTTGCTAATTTAGAGTAAGTTAGACAAACTGGAATTTATTAGGCAAACAGAATAAGTGCAACACCTGTGATAAGCAGAACTATACCAACAACAAACTCTATCATTCCCACTTTCTTTGCGTATTCTTCTTTCTTCCGACCGGCTTTGAAATCCGCCTCAAAACCGTTGATAAGATTGTATTTCTTTTTAAAGTAAATGAAGTATCCAAACAGAAGGAATGCCAATCCCAGAACTACAGCCAATACCTTTAGGAATATCATATAAACACCTCCACAAAAAATTCAAATTTGTCTTTCTCTTAATTTCCTATTATACACCAAAATTATGAATATTTCTACCCGCCGTCTATTGACCTCAATTAAGAGGAAAGTAGGTGGCTTTTTTTGTTAGCAAAAAAATCAAGAAATTTTGAAAAAACACCCCCCAAAAACGCTCTCCCATTTCAAACAAGTGAAGGGGTTAATTCCGAGCCACGAAAAGGTCAGCCCTTTCACTTGTATTTTGACAACTGAATAAACCATTCACTAAGACTTTAATTCTGATGATTTTAGCCACCTTATCGGGTACGCCGTGACTTCTGCATTGCAGAACAGCGAGAACTCCCGGTATAGGTAACAGGTTGCCCCTGTTACGGCGATGACAGTCAGAAGGATAATGATACTTCTCTACGGAGCTGGCGGAGTACCCGGCAGAGGTGAAATTCCTATGATACAGATTAGCAGTCTGTTCCTTAGTGACTTCCCGTGAGCTTATTGCTCGGCAAGGGTGTTGAGAACAAATATTGCCCGACCGGTTAGGAAATGAGCCGGTCAAGTACATAGCCATACTGCGATGGCTATGAATTTCACGAAAGGAGGACGCACAAAGTGTCGAACTGCAAAACGATTGCGATATGCAATCAAAAAAGGCGGAGTTGGAAAGACGACCACTACGGTAAACCTCGGCGTCGGTCTTGCAATGCAGGGAAAGAAGTGCTGCTCATAGACGCAGACCCACAGGCGACTTAACCACTTGTCTCGGTTGGCAGGATACAGACAACTTGGTATCACGCTTGCAACGAAACTCACAGATGTCATAAATGAAACGATGAATGACCCTACGGTCGGTATTCTGCACCACGACGAAGGTGTTGACCTTATTCCGGCAAACCTTGAGCTTTCAGCAATGGAGTTTAACCTTGTCAACGCAAT
>ENA-OQCP01000065-OQCP01000065.1-human-gut-metagenome-genome-assembly--contig:-NODE-65-length-37718-cov-3.280838_pt1 | contig 37718 bp, 43 predicted proteins | sample MGYA00242760_ERZ504583 | MGnify/ENA primary metagenome ERZ504583 (study PRJEB26092, sample SAMD00036308) | human gut metagenome | host: Homo sapiens | study: EMG produced TPA metagenomics assembly of...
TGTTTCTGTCCTGCAGGCCGGTAGGTGGATGAAGCATTGCCTGAAGTTATCGTTGCACTCCATCCAATAGTTTTTCCCGCTTTTCCGTGGGGTGATGGATACAAGGTGTGAGCTGTGGGGCAAAGGGCGAATGATGCAATCGGCATCTTCCCAGTTGAAACATATATCATCGGGAGTTTTCGCTATGGTTCGTTTTGTCGTTGTTTCGTCATCGTCTATCTCTGTTTCAAAGATTACTTTTTGCGTCGTGTCTATTGTCGTGATGAACGGAATCAGTGAAGGCAGCGCCTTGAATATATTGAAGTCGGAAGGTTTCACCATGCGAAAGGTGTGCGGTCCTACTTGATAATCCAATATCTGTATTCTCATATGTTTTGATTGTTAGTTGTTATTCATGATACTTTGGGCTACTCAGAAAAATAATGAATGTTTGTGTGAATGAGGAAGATTTGAGAGATTTTTCAACTGTCTTGTTGTCATTCTTTAGACGCGGAGGACGCAGATCTATAAAAGAAAATCCGCTGTCCGCCGCATCTAAAAGATAGTAATAAGGCGATTCCGATATCTCTTCGTTTGGTTTGCGAGGATATATTGCTTCCTTTCTTAGAATTTTGCTTATCGGTTCTCCTGACTTGTTTGGCCAACAATATATTCTTTCCTCCCATCACCGACTTTGTGGGCTGCTGTATATACACTGCCGTCACGGGTAACCTCGTAGCCTGTTACCAAATAGGACTCATTGTCGTCCATATTCGGATTTGCCGGGTTGAAATTGATGAACGTTCCACCGGACACCTGGATGCTGGCAGTGTTCTTGTCTGTATTCTTTAAGTTCAGTACCCAGTATCTGCCATCCGTGTCGTTGTTGGGTGTACCATATTTGCCGGATTCAAATGTTCCTCCATAGATATTGATTTTCCCATTCTCTCTTGCATAAATCAGGTCTATCTGGGTGTTCAGTTTCTGGGTGTTATAGTAAGAACCACCATGAATATTTACTGTCCCGTATCCTCGGGCTTCAATTACCATGCGATAACCATCGTCTTTCGCTGTAGCAGATGCATCGCACTTCACATTGCCGTTGCCTGAAATGTTTAGTGTTCCGTTCTGTACAGTAAAGATTTGTGTGAAAGGAGTGGCATCAGCTGTTTCTGAGGAATTGATGATGTCGTGGCCATTCAGGTTTAAGTTTGCCGTTGCGTTTGCAGCATTCAATATGTAGCCTGTGGCAAGCTCCGTCTTGGCGATGTTGATATTTGAGAGAAGTTTTATATCCACAGTTGCGTTGGTTGCCATGTACTTCAGTACGCTTGGGTCGGAGAATGTACCGCCGGTAACGTTGATGACCGGTGTATAAGTGGTGCCTTCTGTGATGAGTGACTTTGCTTCGGCAATCAGTGTACCGCCTTTGATGTTTACTGTGGCAATGCCATATGCTCCACTTACGTTGATGGCGGCGCAGTCCAGTCCTCCGGTACCGTCGCCCCAGTTGCCGGTGCTACCTGTGCCTTTACTGGTAATCAAGGCTGTACCTTCCACATTCAGAGTGCCTCGTTGGATGCATACACCTCCTGCGGCACCATAAACCTTGCCGCCACTGATGGTCGTTGTGCCGGATTGGGGCAGATAGACTGCATAGTCAGCAGTAGAAATGAGTTCTCCGTCTGTGATGTTGATGATGGAGTTCTGCGTCTTGTAATTGCCGTTGCCTGCCACTGCAAACCATCCGGCTTCTATCTTGCCGCCTGTCATGGTGAAGTCTCCACCGTCCGTCACTCCGACGCCATATTGGCCGTTACTGTCCGGAGTCTCTCTGACTGCACTGATGTTGCCGCTTTCCATGGTCATGGAGCATCTTCACCGGCTATTTCAATCAGACTGCCATTATAAGAAGCCGCTGTATAATCCTGGCTGGCAACTATCTTGCCTTTCTTCTCGGTAGAGCTGTCCTTCAGTGTCATCTTGCCCAAGACGATGATTTTGCCTGTTGCGCTGTTGTCGGCAGTCAGTGTATATCCGTTCAAGTCAAGAACCACGGACTTTCCGGCGGGTACACTGACGCTTTGCCCTGTGATGTCGGCATCGGCGGACAATTTAAAATCTTCGCCGTTGGCGAAAGCGGTCTTTAGGACTGCCACGTCGGATTGAACTACAAATTTGCTGTCGATTGTTGCCGGAAGTGATGCTTCAGTTCCTTTTATTATATAGATTGTGGTATCGCCGGCATCGTGTACCAATTGTTCTACCTTTCCATATATCTTCAAGTTACCGCCTTTTACGGTCAGCTTCTTTACGGTGACGCCTGCATTGATAATCAATGTCTGCTGGGCGGTAGTGGCAGTCACTTCATTGTAAGTGGCTTTATTGCCTACTGCTGCCAATGTAACGGTGGTGCTTGGCATGGTGATGGCTACAGAAGGAGCTTCTTGCTCTGCTGTGGTTTCCGGTACAGCCAAGGATACACTGTTGGTGGCAGTGGCGGCGGGAGCACTTACGCTGGTATTGGTCTTGTCGGTCAGCGTCAACGGAGCGGCAGTACTGGTCGTTGGGGCTGTATTGAACGTCAGGTTGATGTCCGAGTTCTGTAAACCGGGATGGCGATGCCGTCGTTGCTGCCAGAAGTGGTATTGAAGCTGCCGCTGACTGCAATGTCGGTTACAGTTGCTGCTGTCGGTGCTTCTTGTGGGAGATTTTTTGAATCAGCTAAAGCTGTACTAAGCGCACTGGGGGTTGTAGCATCTACAACAACGCAATCCAAAGGAGGTACTACCAATATGTCTCTTCTCCCTAAGATTTTGTCATTAAGCGTCTTGGTAAAATATACCTTGTCGCTTCCATTCGTCAGTTGGGCAGTGATGGAACTATAAGTACCTGTGGGCAAAGGAATGTAGAAGTTGCGCGATTTTATATCGTTTGAAGCAGTGAAGGAGGCAGTGATTTCCTTGCTTCCATTGCTTGCTACCGTCAGTATCGGGTCTGCTGCGGTTAAGTCTACCGTACAAGTACCTGCAATGTTATTGGAGGCAATAATCTTGAAGTAGTGGCCTCTGCCGGAATCTTGTTGATGGTCAGTTTTATCATGGCTGCCATGTGCTTGAAGGACAGAGCGCTCAGATTGTTCGGGATTTGTCACCTTGGCATACATCGGGCCATTGCTGCTGCCGTTATAATTTGTAAGCGTGGCAGGTAGAGTCATGGTCAATGTATTGCCGCTTACGCTCATGTTTTGTTGGTAAGGATAGATGGAGAATACAGCCGTTTCTCCGCTTGGCTTGCTGCCGTTGAAAGTGGCGGAAGTTTGACCAGCACCGCTTGCATATTCTAATTTTGTATTGCTATAATTACTTTCTGCATTACTACAGAACAACCCTAGGGCATCGGTATCTTGCCATAGAATCTTGTATTCATCGTTTACGGTAGTACGGGTGTCGGTACCTGCGCCTTCAAACGTTGCGTTAACGGTGATGTTTCCTTTCCACCCGCTGTTTTCAAATTCCTCTTGGCTGCAACTGAATGCGGTCAAGGCAGCAGTTGCCATGCAGGCAACTTGCATAAGGTTTCTTAATTTCATCATAATGAAGTCCCCCTTAGTTTTCTACGGTTAAGATGTCATTGATTAGGTCTTCCAAGTCGCTGCTGGATGCCGAATTGTAGCTATGGGTAGAAGTGCTGCCCGAATAGGAGCGCGTAATGATGGTAAGGTTCGCCGCTTGTTGCAATGACTCCTTCATTCTCCATTTTGATAACTTCGATAGACGGAGTGATGTATGCTTCTCTACCGTCTGGTGTGTTCTGTTTCATATACACAAATTATTTAAAGGTTAAACAATAAAAAAAACGTGAGTAACTATGTTTGTATATCCTTTATTCAGGCCTTCGCATTGCCCTACAGATGAATATACAACAGTCACCCACGTCGTTTGTGTATATACCATCCCCCTGATGGGAGAAAACCATATAAACATAGACGTGAGCATCCTTGTTGTTATCTTCATCTGTAATTTTCAAAGTTGCGAAGTTTGAATAAAGAAGATAATTTCAATAATGCTCTTACTAATATGTAAATAAACCCACTACGCTATAGCGGATTTGTGACAAAGATAATTGTTTTTTGTTTAAGTGTATCTATGTTTCTCTATTTTTTTTGGGGAAAGGCTCACGTCTCTTTCATTTATAGGAGTTAGGAGAGTTATCACTTCTAACTCCCGATAACTCCTTCAAATATTTAGTAACTGTCTGCATTGTCTTTGAGGATGTTTTTCTGAGGAGCATAGCGGCTATGTGGCGAATAAAGAGAGGAAGACAGACCGAAAAGAAGCTGAATAAAATCTTTTTAAGCAAAATTAAAACAGAGATTTGATATACTTTAAACAGAACACCCTGCAAACTCCGGCTTACTCTGTCCGGCAGTTTGCAGGGTGGCTGCTTGGTTTTCTCGCGTGTACGTAGCTCCTTACGCCACGAACGGAAGTCGATGCCATAGCAATTTTTCATAATAAGACTTTCCATATTTTTGCAAATGTCCGTACTGCCTTTGGCTGAAACAATTTATATAAGTAATTGAAGTTTCGTAAGTGAGTATGCCTGCTGATAAATGGGAATTTATCGCACAGAGCGCGAAGCCTGCTCTCATAACCTATGGAGAGCACGAGTGAAAGCTTGTGGATTTTTATCTAAAACATAGGTATTCCTTTACTCTTCTCCCTTTGTTTGTCTGCTGTGGCATAGGGAATTTATGACGCCTAACGCATGAACAACCCTGCTTTCGACCATAAAGCAATCGCTTGACGACCGTAAGCAGGGTTGTTCATGGCCGTTAGGCGTCACTAACTCCAGAGCTATTGCGGATGAAGTACGTAGCCCGAACCTATTGCGCACAAGGCGCAAACGTATTATACAACGGTGTAAAAGACATTAGAGTGCATTATTCATAGTCGGCCTTTGACTCCCGATAACTCCTACTATGCCCCTACAGTCCAACTCCATATCTGTTGACTTCACAGTAAGGACAAGCCCGAAAATGCAGGAAAACTGAACCTGCCGATTCATGTAATCTGCATGCAGTATTATGCTAGGGGATAGCAGCTTACTGCAAAACTCAGGCGTTTCAGGCAGGTGGAAGCAAATTTTGCTTCCACCTTTTCAGGTTGCTTCCACCGCAGGGCAAATGCCGATGGACAGGGGGATGCAGGAGGTGGGTGGAAGTGTGGAAGCAAAGTGATGGAAAATTAATTTGGCATTCACACAATAATAACCGTATATTTGTAGCATGGCTGTCTGCCTCCTCTTAAATTCAGATAAAGAGGAGGTAGACAAATGCTTGCTATGAGAAACACATAAATGGTTATAACCAAGTGATGAAACAATTAATTGCATGTTGCGGACTGGATTGCGAAAATTGCGCCGCCCGTATAGCCACTGTCAATAATGACGATGAGCTGAGAGAGAAAACCGCCAAAGAGTGGAGTGTGCTGAACAATACGCCGGAAATTACGGCGGAAACCATCCATTGTATGGGGTGCCGTGCAGACGGGGTGAAGTTTACCTATTGCAGCGATTATTGTGCTATCCGCAAATGTGTGTACGAAAAAGGTTTCAATACTTGTGGCGACTGTAAGGAACTGGATACTTGCCAGGTGGTAGGTGCGGTTCTTCAGCATGCGCCGGTGCAAGGGAAAATCTTTATTAACCGTAAAATCTTTGATTAAATAAAATATTGCTTATCTTTGCAGTATGACAAAGACATTTAAATCGGATTTGGTTTTGTAAACAATCTGTGTTCCATGCACAGATTGTCCCTTTCGTTTACTTTCGGATAACTTCTTTCGAGAGTGTTTTTCTATTGTTATAATTCAAGTTTAATCCGCATATTATGCTGAAGGTGTTGTGATACTTTCCGTATATGCAAAATATAGTAAGAAAATGAGTAACGAAAATAAAACTATCCACGATTTCGAATTTAATTTAATCTGTGACTTTTTCTCCAATATGGAACGGCAAGGCCCTGGCAGTCCCGAAGCGACGTTGAAGGCATTGAGCTTTGTAGACGGCCTTACTGATAAATCCCTTATTGCCGATATAGGTTGTGGAACGGGTGGCCAGACAATGGTAGTAGCCGGGCATGTGCCGGGGCGGATTACCGGAATTGACCTTTTCCCCGGCTTTATTGACATCTTCAACCGTAATGCAAGGCAGTTGGGCTTGCAGGACAGAGTAAAAGGAATTGTCGGTTCAATGGATGCCCTCCCTTTCGGTGAGGAGGAGCTGGATATGATTTGGTGTGAAGGTGCTATCTATAACATCGGCTTTGAACGTGGCTTGAAGGAGTGGCGTAAATATCTGAAACCGGGAGGGTATATTGCCGTATCCGAGAGTTCATGGTTTACGGACGAACGTCCTGCGGAAATCAATGACTTCTGGATGGACGCCTATTCTGAAATGGATACACTTCCCAATCAGGTAGCCAAGTTGTACAAGGCGGGTTATCTCCCCGTTGCTACATTCATTCTGCCGGAGAATTGCTGGACAGAGCATTACTTTGCTTCAAAGGTTGCGGCCCAGGAGATTTTCCGTAAGAAATATGCCGGTAATAAAATTGCCGAAGAGTTCAGCTCACTCCAAATGATTGAGGATGAACTATACGGCAAATATAAGGAATTCTACGGTTATGTGTTTTTTATTGCTAAGAAGGTAGATTGATGGCAGACTTCTCTTATTGAGGAATGCGGGTATTCTCATGGCAGAATATCCGCATTTTGTGTTTTGAGTGGATTTTATTGTTTTGAGGATGTACGGAACTTCTGAGGAGGTATTCCCGTATGACGTTTAAAGAATTTGTTGAAGAAGGCCGCATTATTAAAACCTAGACTCACGGCTATATCCTTTATCGGAGTGTTGGCGGTACAAGTTGTGCTTTGGCATCCATGATGATAGTATTGTTGATGATTTCCATGGCTGTATATCCTGATTCCTTTTTGACAAGGCGGCAAAGAGCTGCCGGTCTCATATTCATTTTCAATGCATAATAGGACACTTGATGCTCCCGGACATAGTCTGTGTGTACCAATCGGATAAAAATGCGGTATTGGTTGAAATGCCTGCTGCCCGGAGTCTCTTTTATTCTAGGGCGTTCCGGACAGAGTTCGGATATACCTTGTAACAGATATGCCAGTAGAGTTTGCAATGAAACTAGACTTGAGGGGCTTTCTGTTCTTTGGTAGAGGTGTGACAAATAGGTCATGAACTCGGCATAAAGCTGGAAGTCCGTTTTCGATAGAGGAAAAATATAGTGTTTGCCTATAATGTGAAACTTATCCATCATGACCTTGCCGGCCCCTGAACTCTGGATAAGTTGTTGGGAAAATATGACGACATATATTTCAGCATCGTCTGACGTGTGTAGCAATTGTACGAAGGTCTCGGGAGGAATAACTAGGAGGGCGTTAGCTTCAACCCTGAATTGAGTATGGTTTATGATAGTTTTCAGAACTCCTTTGGTGCATAGAGCGAAGATACTGGCCTTGGTGTGGTATGGCTTTTCCACTAGCGGATTCAGTTCATTGGTTGTGATATGATTGCAGGCAATGAATCGTCATTTATATTGAATTCGGATATATTCATGTTGGAGATTTTAAGACGCAAAAATGGGGGATAATAATGTATAAATGACAGAGGTAACAGTTAAAATCAATATTACGCTCAACTTATCTCTGTTAAATAAGGTAAGTTGTGAATAATAGAATATATACATATTAAAATGGAATATTGATTTATAAGGGTTTGTTTGTGGTATAAGCATTTTAACCCGAACTTTGCTTCTTGTATGATAAACCAATTCTGATGAATCCGAATGTTCCTCAAGAAGTACGTATAATAAATGCCATCTCCGAGCAGTTGTTCAACTCATGGCCCGTCAGCATTATTATGATTGATTTGGAAGATTGTATCTGGCGTCTGAATCAGCAGGTGATGAATGAACTCCAATTGAATGAGCATGTGATAGGGCGGCATATCACTGACTTATTGGAAGTGGTATGTGATAAAAAGAATGTGTTGGAAGCTTTTGCTGCAACTTCGGGAGAGGGATGTACGGATTATTCCCTTGGATACCAATTGCTTTATACGTGAATTAAAGAGTGGTATCAGTTTTCTGATACAAGGTGCTATGGTGGGAATTCATGAAGATGGACAATTGGTGAGGATTGTACTCTATTTTAGGAATGTGTTGGAAGAACGGACACAGAAGCATTTGCTGAATATTGCGCTGAGCCGCACCCAGATATTTCAATGGTCTTTCGACATGGAACATAATCTGATGATTATAGAACCGCGTTATTTTGAATATTTGGGGATTCCTACGCGTGACTATACGCTGACGCCTGAGGAATTCGCATTTCTGATTCATCCGGACGACCGGAAGGGAGTGTTTGATGCTTTGGCTTTACAGTTGCGTGGTAATTTGTACGAACGCCCAGTGGAATACCGTCTACGGAGGGGAGACGGCAAGTGGGAGTGGTTTGAGGCGCAATCTACCTATGTGGGACAATTGACGGATTTGCCGTTCCGTATCATCGGTATTTGCATGAGTACGCAGAAATACAAGGATACGGAGAATAAATTGAACGAGGCTTTGCAGAAAGCGCAACGTAGTGATGAGTTGAAGAGCGTATTTCTTGCTAATATGAGCCACGAGATACGTACGCCACTAAATGCCATTGTGGGCTTCTCTACACTACTGGCTTGTGGGGATGCCGACTTGTCGCGGCAGGAGATTATGGAATTTACGTCTTTGATTGAAAAGAACAGCCAGTTGTTAATGGTGTTGATTTCAGATATTCTGGATTTGTCCAAGATAGAATCGAACACGATGGAATTCCATTTTGAGAAGGTTTCTTTAAATGGCATATTGGAAAGCATTTACAGTGCGCAGAAGATGAATCTTCGGAAAGGAGTGGAGCTACTGCTAGACCTTCCGGACCGGGCGGCAGTTATCTATACAGATCCTACGCGTTGGGGCAAGTTGTCAACAATCTTATCAATAATGCGGTGAAGTTCACTGCTGAAGGACGCATAACCATAGGGTATAGGCTGAAGGACTTTGCTACATTGGAAGTCTTTGTGGAAGATACGGGAACTGGCATGTCGGAAGAAGTTCTGGCGCACATTTTTGAACGTTTCTATAAGGGAGATGCTTTTGTGCAGGGCACGGGATTGGGATTGGCCATTTGCAGGACTATCGTTGAAAGGTTTCATGGAAAAATAGAAGTGGCTTCAACTCTTGGCAAGGGGAGCCGCTTTGCAATTGTCCTTCCGCAGGAAATGCGGGAGTAGTGTTCTCTTTCTTGGATATTTGATGTAATTATGTGAGCGTATGATATTGTATAACGTTGAAAATCGCTACCTTTGCAGTCTTGAACGATAAATTCATTGACACTATGATATCTGTAGAAGGACTGAAGGTAGAATTTAATGCCACTCCTCTGTTCGAAGACGTCTCTTATGTTATCAATAAGAAAGACCGTATAGCTCTTGTCGGCAAGAATGGTGCCGGTAAGTCCACCATGCTCAAGATATTGGCTGGCATTCAGCAGCCCACTGCCGGCATTGTTGCCGTTCCTCGCGAATGTACTATCGGGTATTTGCCCCAAGTGATGATACTCAGTGACAAGCGCACCGTAATGCAGGAGGCTGAACTTGCTTCGAGCATATTTTTGAGATGCAGGCGGGCATCGAACGCATGAATCGGCAACTTGCCGAACGTACCGATTACGACAGCGAGGATTACCAGAAACTGATTGACCGCTTCACTCACGAAAACGAACGTTTTCTGATGATGGGCGGCACCAACTACCGTGCCGAAATAGAGCGCACGCTCCAAGGGCTGGGCTTCAGCCGCGAGGACTTTGACCGCTCTACAAGCGAGTTTTCCGGTGGTTGGCGTATGCGTATAGAGCTTGCCAAGCTGTTGCTTCGCCGTCCGGATGTGTTGCTGCTCGACGAGCCTACCAACCACCTTGACATCGAGAGTATCCAGTGGTTGGAGAACTTCCTTTCCACCCGTGCCAATGCGGTGGTGCTTGTCAGCCACGACCGCGCCTTTTTGAACAATGTCACTACGCGTACCATCGAAATAACTTGTGGACGCATTTACGACTATAAAGTGAAATACGATGAGTTCGTGGTGCTTCGCAAGGAGCGCCGGGAGCAGCAACTACGTGCTTACGAGAATCAGCAGAAGCAGATACAAGATACGGAAGATTTCATCGAACGTTTCCGGTACAAAGCTACCAAGGCTGTGCAAGTGCAGAGCCGCATCAAGCAGCTCGAAAAGATAGAGCGCATCGAAGTGGATGAGGAAGACAACTCCTCTTTGCGCCTGAAGTTTGTTTGCAGTAGCCGTAGCGGTAATTATCCCGTTATCTGCGAGGATATGGAGAAATCCTACGGTGGGCACGTTGTTTTCCACGATGTGAATTTGACTATCAACCGAGGAGAGAAGGTTGCTTTTGTCGGTAAGAACGGCGAAGGTAAGTCTACGCTTGTAAAGTGTATTATGGGTGAGATTACGGATTATACCGGTAAGCTTACACTGGGACATAATGTGCAGATTGGATATTTTGCCCAGAACCAGGCACAGCTTTTGGATGAGAGCCTGACTGTATTCGATACGATTGACGCGTGGCCGTAGGGGATATCCGCCTCAAAATCCGTGATATTCTAGGTGCTTTCATGTTCGGCGGTGAGGCTTCGGATAAAAAGGTGAAGGTGCTCAGCGGTGGAGAGCGTACCCGGCTTGCATGATAAAACTGCTGTTGGAGCCGGTGAATTTCCTGATTCTCGACGAACCTACGAATCATCTTGACATGCGTTCCAAAGATGTGTTGAAGGAGGCTATCCGCGATTTTGACGGAACGGTGATAATAGTCAGCCATGACCGTGATTTTCTGGACGGACTTGCGACTAAAGTGTACGAGTTTGGTGGCGGACTGGTGAAGGAACATCTGAGGAATTTATGATTTCCTGCAAAAGAAGCAGATAGAGAGCCTGAATGAGTTACAGAAATCCCCTTCACTTTCCGCTTCGCCCACTGCCGGTAAGGCGGCATCGGGAAATGTTGGTGCAGAACCGGTTCAACCCTCGGCAGCCAAACTCTCTTATGAGGAGCAGAAGGAGCTTAATAAGAAGCTCAAGAAACTGGAACGTCGCGTTGCCGATTGTGAAGCGGAGATAGAGCAGACGGAGGCTGCCATTGCCATTCTTGAGCCAGGATGGCCACACCGGAAGGTGCTTCGGACATGTCGCTTTATGAGCAGCACCAAAAACTGAAAGAGCTGCTTGACCGCGTGATGGAAGAGTGGGACGCGGCTACTGTAGAGTTGGAGAATCACTAACTATTATATTTTATATGTTTATGAAAGCAAATCATTTGTTACCCATTGCAGCATTCTGTCTGATGACGGCTTCCTGCAACACCGGCAAGCAGCAGGCTGAACTTACAGCAGGCATCCAGCTCGCCAATCTTGACACAACGGCTCTACCCGGAACTGACTTTTACCAATACGCATGTGGCGGTTGGATGAAGAACAATCCGATTCCTGCTGAATACTCACAGTACGGTTCTTTCACTATCCTTGCAGAAAACAACCGCAAGCAGATTCAAGGACTTATTGAAGAACTTGCCGCTACCCAGCACGAAGCCGGCAGCGTGGCACAAAAAATCGGTGACTTGTACAAAATCGTAATGGACAGCGTGAAGCTGAACAAAGATGGTGTAGCTCCCATCAAGGCTGAACTCGACCAGCTGGCTGCTTTGAAGGACAAGAAAGAGCTTTATGCCTTGCTGGGCGATATGCAGAAGAAAGGTATCATCGCCTACAACGTGCTGTATGTTGGCGCTGACGAAATGAACAGTAGCATGAATGCCGTACAGACCTATCAGACCGGGCTGAGCATGGGCGAACGTGAATACTATCTGGAGAATGATGAGCTACTGCCAAAATTCGTGATGCTTTCCGTACACATGTACAGAAGATGTATCAGTGGCTGGTTTCGACGAGGCTACTGCCAAGAAAGGTATGGAGGTGGTGATGGATGTGGAAACACGTCTTGCCAAGCTTTCCGCTCTCGTACGGAGTTGCGTGACCCGCATGCCAATTATAACAAGATGAGCATGGAAGAGTTGAAGAAGAATTATCCTACTTTCGATTGGGATGCTTATTTGTCTGCCATGGGTTGAAGGATGTGAAGGAAATCATCGTAGGCCAGCCCGCTTCACTGAAAGCTGCTGCCGATATTCTGGATACGCTGCCCATTGAACAGCAGAGCCTTTATCTGCAATGGAAATTGATTGATTCTGCCGCAAGCTTGCTGAACGATGCTATGGCAGAACAGAACTTCGACTTCTACAGCCGCACCATGAGCGGTACACAAGAGATGCAGCCCCGCTGGAAGAGAGCGGTAAGCACTGTAAGCGGCGCGCTGGGCGAAGCTGTAGGTCAGATGTACGTGGAGAAATATTTCCCTGCTGCTGCCAAGGAGCGTATGGTGACTTTGGTGAAGAACTTGCAGGAAAGCCTGGGCGAACGTATCCAGAATCTTGCCTGGATGGGTGATTCCACTAAGGTGAAAGCTCTGGAGAAACTGGCTACCTTCCATGTGAAGATTGGTTATCCTGACACTTGGAAAGACTACTCCACACTGGAAATCAAAAATGACTCTTACTGGGCAAACATGGAACGTGCCAACGAGTGGAGCCATGCCGAAATGATTGCCAAAGCCGGTAAGCCGGTGGATAAGGATGAATGGCTGATGACTCCGCAGACCGTCAACGCTTACTATAACCCGACTACGAACGAAATCTGTTTCCCCGCCGGTATCCTGCAATATCCTTTCTTCGATATGAATGCGGATGACGCCTTTAACTACGGTGCCATCGGTGTGGTAATCGGTCATGAAATGACTCACGGATTCGATGACCAGGGCCGCCAGTACGACAAGGACGGTAACCTGAAAGACTGGTGGACCGCTGAAGACGCAAGAACTTTGACGAGCGTGCCCAGGTGATGGTAAACTTCTTTGATAGCATCGAGGTTGCTCCGGGTGTATATGCCAACGGACGCATGACATTGGGTGAGAATATTGCCGACCACGGTGGTCTGCAGGTTTCTTATCAGGCATTCAAGAAAGCTACGGCTGCCAATCCGCTGCCGGTGCTGGACGGTCTTACTCCCGAACAACGTTTCTTCCTGGCATACGCAGGTGTATGGGCCAATGATATCCGTCCCGAAGAAGTGCTGAACCGCACGAAGAGTGATGTGCACTCATTGGGCGAATGGCGCGTAAACGGTGCATTGCCGCAAATCGGTGCTTGGTATGAGGCATTCAACGTGACAGAAAAAGACCCGATGTTCTTGCCGGTAGAAAAACGTGTATCTATTTGGTAAACCAACAAAATAACCCTTAAAAAAAGGCGGCAGACTGGAAACAGATGCCGCCTTTTTAATTATACCTAATTTATTGTGTATGAATGTATGTATGAATAAACAAAATTTGTAACTTTGCGCATCAAATACTAATATACGCATACTTTAATACGCAAATCCATGTCTGAAACAAAAAGAATCAAAACAGCTCTGGTATCTGTTTACCATAAGGAAGGTTTGGACGAAATCATTACCAAACTGCATGAAGAAGGTGTAGAGTTCCTCTCAACCGGTGGAACCCGTCAGTTTATAGAATCCCTGGGTTATCCCTGCAAGGCAGTGGAAGACCTCACTACATACCCTTCCATCCTGGGCGGACGCGTGAAGACTTTGCATCCGAAGGTTTTTGGAGGTATTCTTTGCCGCCGCGGATTGGAGCAAGACATGCAACAGATTGAAAAATATGAAATCCCCGAAATAGACCTCGTCATTGTTGACCTCTATCCGTTTGAGGCTACCGTTGCCAGTGGTGCCGAAGAACCTGCCATCATCGAAAAGATTGACATAGGCGGTATCTCTCTGATTCGTGCCGCAGCCAAGAACTATAACGACGTGGTTATCATCGCTTCGCAAGCACAATATCAGCCGTTCCGCGACATGCTGATGGAACATGGTGCCACTACTACCATCGAAGAGCGCCGTTGGTTTGCCAAAGAGGCGTTCGGAGTGTCTTCACACTATGATTCTGCATCTTCAACTATTTCGATGGCGAGGAAGGTTCCGCTTTCCGTTGTTCTGCCAACAGCCAGAAGACTTTACGCTATGGCGAGAATCCGCATCAGAAAGGTTATTTCTATGGCAATATTGATGCTATGTTCGACCAGATTCACGGTAAGGAAATCTCTTATAACAACCTGCTCGACATCAATGCTGCCGTTGACTTGATTGACGAATTCAAGGATACGACTTTCGCTATCCTGAAACATAACAATGCTTGTGGACTGGCTTCACGTCCACTGTGCTCGAAGCATGGAACGATGCGCTTGCCGGTGACCCGGTATCCGCTTTTGGTGGTGTGCTCATCACGAATGCCGTGGTTGACAAGGCTGCTGCCGAAGAAATCAATAAAATTTTCTTTGAGGTGATTATCGCTCCCGATTATGATGTGGATGCGTTGGAAATCCTCGGTCAGAAGAAGAACCGTATTATCCTGGTTCGCAAGCCGGCAGCTCTGCCTAAGAAGCAGTTCCGTTCTTTGCTGAATGGCGTATTGGTTCAGGACCGCGACCTTAAGGTGGAAACTCCTGAAGAATTGAAGACTGTAACTACGAAGGCTCCCACTGCACAGGAAATCGAGGACATGCTCTTTGCAAACAAGATTGTGAAGAACAGTAAGTCGAATGCCATTGTGCTGGCAAAAGGAAAGCAGTTGTTGGCAAGTGGTGTAGGTCAGACCAGCCGTGTGGATGCTTTGAAGCAGGCTATCGAGAAAGCCAAAAACTTCGGTTTCGACTTGAATGGCGCTGTAATGGCAAGTGACGCATTCTTCCCTTTCCCCGACTGCGTGGAAATTGCCGGCAATGAAGGCGTAACAGCCGTCATCCAGCCGGGTGGAAGTATCAAGGATGAACTCTCGTTTGAATATTGCAACGAGCATGGCATTGCATGGTAACTACGGGATTCCGTCACTTTAAACACTAATTCGGATTTACGATTTGACGATTTACGATTTACGATTGAAGTTACATCGTAAGTCTGAATCTCAAATTGTAAACAAGAGGAATATCAATCGTAAATCGTAAATAGTTAAATCGTAAATATTAATGGGATTATTCTCCTTTACACAAGAAATAGCGATGGACCTTGGCACAGCCAATACCATCATCACCACGAATGGCAAGATTGTGGTGGATGAGCCTTCGGTGGTGGCTTTGGACCGTCGTACCGATAAGATGATTGCCGTGGGTGACAAGGCAAAGATGATGCACGAAAAGACCCACGAAAACATACGTACCATCCGTCCGTTGCGCGATGGTGTGATTGCCGACTTCTATGCCTGCGAGCAGATGATACGCGGACTTATCAAGATGGTGAACAACCGTAACCGTCTTTTCTCTCCGTCACTCCGCATGGTGATTGGTGTTCCTTCGGGCAGTACCGAAGTGGAGCTGCGTGCCGTGCGCGACTCTGCCGAGCATGCCGGCGGGCGCGACGTTTATTTGATTTTCGAGCCGATGGCTGCTGCCATCGGTATCGGTATCGATGTAGAGGCTCCCGAAGGCAACATGATTGTTGACATAGGTGGTGGTTCTACGGAAATTGCCGTTATCTCTTTGGGAGGTATCGTAAGTAACAACTCCATCCGCATTGCCGGTGACGACTTGACTGCCGATATTCAGGAATACATGAGCCGCCAGCACAACGTGAAGGTCAGCGAGCGTATGGCTGAGCGTATTAAGATTAATGTGGGTGCTGCCTTGACGGAACTCGGTGAGGATGCTCCTGAAGACTATATCGTTCATGGTCCGAACCGCATCACGGCATTGCCTATGGAAGTGCCGGTATGCTATCAAGAAGTGGCGCACTGTCTGGAGAAGTCTATCTCTAAGATTGAGACAGCCATCTTGAGCGCATTGGAAAATACGCCTCCCGAATTGTATGCCGACATCGTTCACAACGGTATCTACCTTGCCGGTGGCGGTGCATTGCTTCGTGGACTGGATAAGCGTCTGACTGATAAAATAAACATACCGTTCCACATTGCGGAAGACCCCTTGCATGCCGTTGCCAAAGGTACGGGCGTGGCATTGAAGAACGTTGACCGCTTCTCATTCTTGATGCGGTAATGCGGAATTTATTAAACTTTCTCATTAAATATAATTACTGGTTCCTCTTTCTTCTGTTAGAGGTTGCCAGTTTATTTTATATTTCGCTTCAACCATTACCAGCAGAGTGTGTATTTCACCTCTGCCAATGGCGTGGCGGGAAGGTTTATGAAATATCGGGTGGCATCACTTCCTATTTCCACTTGAAGACGGCCAACGAAGACCTGCTCGACCGCAACATGTGTTGGAGCAGCGGCTTTCGTTTCTGGAAAATGTCTTGAAGGAGAAAGGATTGGACTCCGCCAGGTTGTACAGCATGGAACGGCTTGCTCCTACGGAGTATCAGATATTCAAGGCGAATGTCATAAAGAACAGCTTGAACAAGGCTGACAATTATATCACTTTAGACCGTGGAACAACAGAAGGTATCCGTCCTGAGATGGGAGTTGTAGATGCCAATGGCGTGGTGGGTATTGTGTATAAGACCTCTCCCCATTACTCGTTGGTCATTCCGTTGCTGAACAGCAAGTCGAGCATCAGCTGTAAGATTGTGGGCAGTGATTATTTCGGTTATTTGAAGTGGGAGGGAGGTAATTCCCGTTTTGCCTATCTGAAGGATTTGCCCCGCATGCCGAATTCAATCTGGGAGATACAGTAGTGACCAGCGGCTATTCCACCGTGTTTCCAGAAGGTGTCATGGTGGGGACGGTGGATGACATGTCTGACTCGCACGACGGGCTTTCGTATCTGTGAAGATAAAGCTGGCTACGGACTTGGAAAGGTGAGCAATGTGCGTGTCATTTCCCGCAACGGGCAGGATGAACAAAAAGCATTGGAGTCGAGGGCGGACGAGAAGTGACTAAGAAATTAGGGATTAGGGGTTAAGGATTAGGGATTAATCATCTTTATATCTTATAACTTATACACTCAATAACTTGTAACTCGTAACTTATAACTCATTAGCGTTGTTAATTAATTATCTGCATAAAATAGGATGGTTCATAGGCTTGGTACTGTTGCAGGTGCTGATATTGAACAATGTGCATATTGCAGGATATGCCACTCCATTTCTGTATATCTACTTGATACTGAAGTTTGAGTCGGACACTCCCCGTAATGCGTTGATGTTGTGGGCATTCTTTTTGGGGTTGGCTGTCGACGTCTTTTCCGACACACCGGGATGAACGCTGCCGCTACGGTGTTGCTGGCTTTCTTGCGCCCCACTTTCCTGCGGCTGTTCGTTCCTCGTGACACGCTGGATACACTGGTTCCGGCCATCCGTACAATGGGGATTCTTCCTTTCCTGAAATATCTGGTTGTGAGTGTGCTGGTACATCATGGCTTGTTGCTTACCCTCGAATTCTTCTCTTTTGCCCATATCGGTACGCTGTTGTTGAGAATTGCGGCAAGTACCTGCTTACTGTGACCTGCATTATGGCTGTTGAGGGAATAAGAAAGAAAGGATAAAGGGATTAAGGATTAGGAATTGATGAAAGACTATACACTGGAAAAGCGGAAATATGTAATTGGAGCGGCGGCTATTGTCATCGTTCTTATTTACGTGTTCCGGCTGTTCGACCTGCAAATCATGACTGATGACTACAAGAAGAACGCGGACAGCAACGCTTTTCTGAACAAGATACAATATCCATCACGGGGGGCTATCTACGACCGTAACGGTAAGTTGCTCGTGTTTAACCAGCCTGCCTATGATATTACGTTTGTGCCTCGGGAGGTGACGCAGCTGGATACACTCGACCTTTGCAGTGCCTTGAACATTACCCGTGAGCAGTTTGACAAACGGATGAAGGACGTCAAGAACCGCTGGATGAACCCCGGTTATTCCAAATACACCCATCAGGTGTTCATGACGCAGCTTTCTGCCGAAGAGTGCGGTGTGTTTCAGGAGAAGCTGTTCAAATTTCCAGGTTTCTATATTCAGCGGCGTACTATCCGCCAATATACCTATAACTCTGCCGGCCATTTGCTGGGGGACATCGGCGAAGTGTCCAAGAAAGACATTGAGAACGATGACTATTATATTCGCGGAGACTATATAGGCAAGCAAGGCATCGAGAAATCCTATGAAAAGTATCTGCGTGGAGAGAAGGGGGTGGAGATTCTGCTTCGTGACGCTCACGGGCGTATCCAGGGACACTACATGGACGGACAGTTGGACCGTTCCTCCGTACCCGGCAAGAACCTGACGTTGGGCATCGACATTGACCTTCAGATGTTGGGAGAACGACTGCTTCAACACAAAATCGGTGCCATTGTGGCCATCGAACCGGCTACGGGTGAGATTCTATGTATGGTTTCCTCGCCTACCTTTGACCCTCATCTGATGATAGGGCGCCAGCGGGGAAAGAACCACCGCCTGTTGCAGATGGACAAGCGGAAGCCTTTGTTGAACCGTGCCATCATGGGAGCTTATCCGCCGGGCTCCACCTTCAAGACGGCGCAGGCACTGACTTTCCTTCAAGAAGAGATTATCCACGAAGATTATCCGACTTTCCCTTGTGCGCATGGTTTCAATCATAAAGGCCTTCATGTGGGATGTCACGGACATGGTTCGCCTCTGTCGCTGATTCCTGCCATCGCGACCTCTTGTAATTCCTATTTCTGTTGGGGATTGTATCGCATGTTCGGTGATAAAAAATACGGTTCGCCGCAGAATGCCATTACCGTATGGAAAGACCACATGGTATCGCAGGGCTTCGGCTATCGGCTCGGTACCGACCTCCCCGGCGAACAGCGTGGACTGATACCGAATGCAAAGTTCTACGACAAGCCCTATCGGGTTCGTGGAATGGTCTGACGGTGATTAGTATCTCCATCGGGCAGGGAGAGATTCTCGCCACCCCGTTGCAGATAGCCAATCTGGGTGCCACCATTGCCAACCGGGGGCATTTCATTACTCCGCACATCGTGAAGGAGATAGAAGACAATGAACTGGACAGCATCTATCGCAATCCCCGTTATCCCACCATCGACCGCGAATATTATGAAATGGTGGTGAAAGGCATGCGTGCCGCTGTAGACGGAAGTACGGGTAGCGCCACTTGCCGCATGGCGGGAGCCATCCTGCCGGGTGTGGAGGTCTGCGGAAAGACGGGCACGGCACAGAACCGCGGCAAGGACCATTCTGTCTTTATGGGCTTTGCCCGATGGACAACCCTAAGATAGCCATTGCCGTCTATGTGGAGAACGGTGGTTTCGGTGCCACGTATGGCGTACCTATCGGTGCATGATGATGGACCAGTATCTGCATGGAAAGCTGTCGCCCGAGAATGAGATACGGGCGGAAGAATTCAGTAACCGGGTGATACTTTACGGAGATGAGGAGAGATGATGATTAGGGATTAAGGATTAGGGGTTAGGGATGAACGGTGAGTGACTTCAATAGTAAATAGTAAATCGTAAAATCGTAAATAAATTGGTGACAAGGAGAGATAGCATATGGAAATCATTGGACTGGGTGACGATTGTTGTTTACCTGCTGCTGATTGTATTCGGCTGGTTCAGTGTCTGTGGGGCGAGTTATGATTATGGTGACCGTGACTTTCTGACTTCTCTACGCGTGCCGGCAAGCAGTTTGTCTGGATTATATGTTCCTTCGGGCTGGGGTTGTGCTGCTGATGCTGGATGATTCCCTCTATGACATGTTCTCCTACCTTATATATATAGGCTGATGCTGTTGCTGATTGTCACGATATTCATTGCGCCCGACACGAAAGGGTCGCGGTCGTGGCTCATTCTGGGGCCGGTCAGTTTGCAGCCGGCGGAGTTTGCCAAGTTTGCCACGGCGCTGGCGCTTGCCAAGTATATGAGCGCCTACTCGTTTACGATGAAGAATTGGAAAAGCTCCCTTATGTTGGCTTTCCTGATTCTCTTCCCCATGTTGCTGATTATCCTACAGCGGGAGACGGGTTCGGCATTGGTGTACTCTGCATTTTTCCTGATGCTTTATCGGGAGGGAATGCCGGGCGTGGTACTGTTCTCGGGTATATGTGCAGTGGCCTACTTTGTGGTGGGCATCCGTTTTGATGCGGTGATGATTGCCGATACACCGACGCCTATCGGAGAATTTGCCGTACTGCTGATGGTACTGCTCTTTGCCGGAGGTATGGTGTGGGTTTATAAAAAGCGCTGGGAACCCACACGGAATATTATCGGCGGTTCGCTGGGAGTGCTGCTCGTGGCTTATCTGATTTCGGAATACGTGGTACCCTTCAACTTGGTGTGGGTGCAGTGGGGGCTTTGTGCACTTGTTATCGGGTATCTTGTCTTTCTTTCTTTAAGCGAGCGCCATTTATCTTATTTTCTGATTGGGCTGTTTGCTTTGGGTTCGATAGGTTTCCTCTACTCCAGCGACTACTTCTTCAATAAAGTGCTGGAGCCCCATCAACAGATACGTATCAAGGTGGTGCTCGGTATGGAAGAGGACCTTGCTGGTGCCGGCTATAACGTGAACCAGTCGAAGATAGCCATCGGCTCCGGGGGGCTGACCGGCAAAGGTTTCTTGAACGGTACGCAGACAAAGCTGAAGTATGTGCCGGAGCAAGATACGGACTTCATTTTTTGCACCGTGGGTGAGGAGGAAGGATTCGTAGGGTCTACGGCTGTACTGTTACTGTTCCTTATTCTTATTTTACGGCTGATTGTCGTGGCCGAGCGGCAGCAATCTCCCTTTGGCCGGGTGTATGGTTATTCTGTGCTTAGTATATTCTTGTTCCATCTATTCATCAATATAGGCATGGTGCTGGGGCTGACCCCCGTCATCGGTATCCCGTTGCCTTTCTTCAGTTACGGAGGTTCTTCTCTCTGGGGATTCACAATCTTGCTGTTTATCTTTCTGCGGATTGATGCGGGACGTAATCGTCGAATTTAGTTATGACCGTTTCCTTGTGGGACATACGAATGGACTTGATTATCATTACATTGCATTTACACATTGTTGACATCGTAATGTAACGGCCGTTACACCGCATTGTAACGTCCTTTACGCTGTATCGTAACGACTTTTACGCTATATTGTAACGCCCTTTACATGCTGGTGTAACGGTCGTTACATCCTGGCGTAAAAGACGTAACGCTATGAGGTAAGAGGGCAAGTTATGATACCCCGCCCGTTTCCGCTTCAAGGAGACGTGAGTGGAGACTGAGGTGGTTGTTAGAAGAAGGTGATAAAGAACAATAGGGAGTTCCTATCTCTTCAGTTTGATGCCGATGTCATTGATTCCTTGCAACCTTTCGTCCGGTAGCGTATAGGCCACTTTAAAGAGGTAGGTGCCGGGTTTGCCGATTTGAACGCTTCCTGCGGAGACGGCAGTCTGATAGAGACCTCCCCAGCCGTCACCTTTCCAGATTCCTTCTTTGTCCGCGAGGATTAGCTGTATGGTGTCCGTGGGTGACGGAATGGAATCTGCGGTGGTGTAGCAGATGGATAGAGGTAGATTCTGATAGGGGTAGTTGCTTCGGTTACGAACTTCCAAAGACAGTTTGTAGTAGGTCAGTGAGTCGGTGACCTTCACGTCGAAAGAGAGCGTGTCTTCGCGCAGCCAGCCTTCGGTGGGAAGGGATTGGAAGGAATGGTATACAGTCTGTTTGTCGCAAGCGCTCAGCAGGCTTGCGACAAACAGTAGTATGATACCTTTCAGGCAGAGATTCCTATTCTTGAGCCGGTTTGTCATTTTGGGCAGGTCTTTCACCTTGAGGTTTGGGCTTATTGTTACGGGGCGGACGACGGTTGTTATTGTTCCGTTGTTGACGTTCGCCTTGTTGCTGTTCACCTTGTTTGGGTGCTTGCCGGTCTTGTTTCTGTCTCGGTTGCCGGTCTTGCCTGGATTGTTCTCTCTGGTTGTTGGATTGCGGAGCACCCTGCTGCTCACCTCCTTGCGGACGACCGTTTCCACTCTTTTTCTTTCTCTTGTTACGGCTGTTGTTGCTGTTCTCGCCACCGTTGCCGTCACTGCCACTCTTGCCTTTCCGGTTGCGGTCAAAGCGAGTGAGACTCTCTTGTTCCAGCAAGTCCACCGGCTTTTTGGGTTCGGAACGATGGGTTTCTTCTATCAGGCTGTCGGGCTTGATGCCACGTCTGTTCAAACCGATAATCTCGAAGGCGCGTCTGCCGCTGATGGTCACCAGGTTGGCAGGGATGTTCTTGTCGCTCGAGTAGGTTATCTGGTTGCTCAGAATGTCGGCTTTGAAGAAGAAGAACTCGCCGTCTTTGGTTTCCAGGGTAATCTCGCGCGAGGGCAGGCGTTTCTGTGCTTCCACGTAGCAGTCCACTTCGTAGTTGAGGCAGCACTTCAGCTTGGCGCATTGTCCGGCAAGTTTCTGCGGATTCAGTGATATGTCCTGGAAGCGTGCAGCGCTGGTAGATACCGACACGAAGGAGGTCATCCAGGTGGCGCAGCAGAGTTCGCGTCCGCAGGGACCGATGCCACCGATGCGTCCGGCTTCCTGGCGGGCGCCAATCTGTTTCATCTCGATGCGCACGCGGAAGGCGTCGGCAAGGACCTTGATGAGCTGGCGGAAGTCCACCCGTTCGTCGGCGATGTAGTAGAAGATGGCTTTGTTGCCGTCTCCCTGGTATTCCACGTCACCAATCTTCATGTTGAGGTTGAGGTCCAGGGCAATCTGGCGCGAGCGTATCATGGTGGAGTGTTCACGGGCTTTTGCCTCGTTGTACTTCTCCATATCCACAGGCTTCGCCTTGCGGTAAATGCGTTTGATGTCTGCCTCAGACTTGATATTGGCTTTCTTCATTTGCAGCGGCACGAGACGTCCGGTCAGGGTCACCACACCGATATCATGTCCGGGGGTGGCTTCTACGGCTACGATGTCGCCTTTCTCCAGAGGTATCTTGTTGCTGTTGCGGAAATATCCCTTGCGGGTATTCTTGAACTGAACCTCTACCAGCTCGCTCTCATCGGCATTGCCGGAATGTCTGCCAGCCAGTCGTAGGTGTTCAGTTGCTTGTCCTGCCTGCCGCAACTCTTGCAGCAGAGACCTCCGCTTCCGTTATGTAGTTTAAATTCCATCATCTATTTATTTACTATTTGACTATTTACGATTTGATACTTTGCATTTCATTATTTTGCCACTTTTCATTGTTTCAATAAAACAATCATTTTGAGAGAGAAGTCGAAAAACACCATGCGGGCGTTTACGTTCTGCTCGATGTGGCGTTGCGCTTCACTTAGTTCGTCCATGATACCCATGACGTTCCGTTCGTTGACAAAGGGGGCGAAACGGGTGGCGAAGTTCTGTTCGGGCAGCGTCATGTAGTTCATCTCCTTGCGGTGCAGGTTGTAGATGAAGTTCTCGCGGGTCATGCGCTGGCAGTAGTCCAGGAAGTTCTTCTGCCGTTCGCGTCCCATGGCAGCAAGCTGCTCGCTCCATTGTTTCATTTCCCGTATCTTGCGCTGGTAGGAGAGTCGCATCAGGCTGACAAAGAGGTTGAAGAACAGTTCGTTCTCTTCGTTCAGATGGATGGTCTCCAATGCTTTGATGAAGTCTCCGTTTGCCAGGTGGGCTATGGTCTCGCTGTCGCGGGGCTGCACTCCGTACTTCTGCTGTAAGGCTCCTGCTATGTCAGCTTCTTCAATCTTGGGGATGTTGAAGCGTTGCGTGCGGCTGAGGATGGTGGGCAGTATCATTTCCGGAGCTTCGGAAATGAGGAGGAATATCGTTTTCTCGGGCGGCTCTTCCAGCAGCTTCAGCAGCTTGTTGGCGCAGACTTCGTGCATCTTTTCGGGCAGCCATACGATGGTGACTTTGTAACCTCCTTCGCTGGATTTCAGACTGAGCTTGCGGGTTATCTCGTCGCTCTCTTTGGCATAAATGATGGCTTGCCCGTTTTCGGCATCCATCTCGTTCAGCCAATGATTCAGTCCGAAGTAGGGGCTGTTCAGCAGCAGGTGCCGCCAGTTGGCGATATAGTCGTCGCAGACTTCCTTTTTCCCTTTGGCACTCTTGACGATAGGGTATACGAAGTGTACGTCCGGGTGCACCAGCTTGTTCCATTTCACGCAGGAGGGACAAGTACCGCAGGCATCGGTTTCCGTCCGGTTGGGACAGCAGATGTAGCGGGCATAGGCAAGTGCCAATGGGAGTTTTCCTACTCCGGCAGGGCCGCAGAAGAGTTGTGCGTGGGGGATACGTCCTTCCTGCACTTCTTGTATCAGCTTTGCTTGGCTGGCTCTTGGCCTATTATGTCCTTGAAACTGAACACGGGGTAATGAGTTATAAGTTATGAGTTATTACTTGTGATACTATCATTTGTCAATTATCAATTGTCAATTGTTCAGTATATTTGTTTGGCTACTTCCTTGATGCTGTCCGTGGCTCCTACCGAGTAGAAGTGCAGGCTGGGGACGCGTGGGCTATCAGCTCTTTGCATTGCTGCACGCACCATTCGATACCCACTTGCTGAGCTTCCGCATCGGTGTTGCACTTCAGAACCTCTTGGGTCAGTTCCTCGGGCAAATCTACTTTGAACGTCTTGGGTATCATGCTGAGTTGTGACAGCTTCTTGAAGGCTTGATGCCCGGGATAATCGGGATGGTGACACCGGCTTGGCGAGCACGTTCCACGAAGTCGAAATACTTCCAGTTGTCGTAGAAGAGCTGGGTCACGGCATACTCTGCACCCATCTCCATCTTCTTCTTCAGCCAGTAGATGTCTGTATCCATGTTGGGGGCTTCCTCGTGTTTCTCAGGATAGCAGGCTACGCCGTACGAGAAGGGGGTGTTGGTGACTTTCATTTCGGAGCCGTCCACAAAAATGCCTTTATTGAAGTTGTTGATTTGCTCTTGCAGTTCGACGGCGTGGTGGTAACCGTTGCCTACGGGGATAAACGAGGATTCGTGCTTTGCCTTGTCACCGCGAAGCACCAGCAGGTCGGTGATGCCGAGGAATTGCAGGTCGAGGAGCACGTACTCCGTCTCCTCGCGGGTGAAGCCGCTGCAAAGGATGTGCGGCACCATGGTGATGTTGTACTTGTTCTGGATGGCAGCAGCTACGGCTACGGTGCCGGGGCGGCGGCGTAGGCGGTTTCGCTGGAACAATCCGTTGCCGAGGTCTTTGTATACGTACTCGCTGCGGTGCGTGGTGATGTTGATGTATTTGGGGTCGAATTCCCGTAACGTATCTATGGTCTGATACAGCTTTTCGATGCCCGTACCTTTCAGTGGTGGCAATATTTCAAAGGAAAAAGCTGTTTTTTCGTTACTGTTTATCAAGTCGATTACTCTCATTTCTCTTTCGTTATCTTTGTCCGATTGGCAAAAATCTTGCACATTGGGAACAAAAATACAAAAAAGAAATGAGAAATGTCGAAATTGCCGGCTATTCTTTTATACAACGGATGGAAAGAGCTTTATAGTAGGGCTTGCCGGTGACATGGGCGGCGCTTGATACAAACTCGTCGCTTTCTCCGAGAAAATAAATGGTGCTTTCCGAAAGGGTATGCTTTGTGTAGTCCCAACTCCAGAAGGCGGTCATTTTGTTTGGGCTGTTGTGCCCCTTGTTGTACCACATTCCTACGGGAAAAGCATTGAACCGGGTATAGTTGTTGACGGGGGCAACTTCACCGGATACCATTGCCTGCCATTCTCCTGCTTTTAGTATGGAGCATCGTTGCCGGTGTAGTTTTTCAGCTGTTCCCAGTCTGCATCCGATGGAATTTTCCAGCCCTCGGGAGCCAGCTCTCCTGCCAGTATGGATTCTCCATTGTAAAAATAAATGTCATATTTGTCCGGCTTGTAATATCCGGCTTTGTCTGTTCCCAAGTCACTCTGTTTTTTCAAGGGAGCTCCGTCACGGTAGGTGGTGGCATGGAGCTCTTTACCCATCCAGTATTGGGCTCCAATCTTGACAATGGGGTATTCGGTAGACACTCCTTTTCTGATGTCTCGAAGGGTGTAGCATGCCACATTCACTTTGATGGCGTTTTCCGGTTTATCCAGAAGTAGCTTATGGTTATTGTCTATATAGAGCTTGTCTATGCCGGTATATTCCCCTTTAGTGTAGGTAAATCCATAGTCGTCTGTATTCCAGCTTATTCTTCCTCCGCAGATGGTGTCTTTACGGTCTGCAAGCTGTAGGATGACTCCATTGCTCAGGTCGGTCTTTTCATTTTCGCCTATGGGATAGGCTATAACGGCTCTGGAAGTCAATGACGCTGATTTGAGATATTCCTTGCAGACTTCTGCAATGGGTATCCCTTCGTGATAAATTCTGTACACATTTGAAAGAGAAAAGGAGAGAGCGGAGATATGTATGGCAGTGTAATCTTCCATATTGTCGGTGTCGATGGGAGGGAGGCTGCTCCATTCCTTGATTTTTCCGGCAAAACTGCTCAGTACGTTGCTGTTGCTCTGCATGGCTGATATGTTAATGATACATTGCGTGCTGCTACTCATTTCCACTTCGGGTATTGCACAACTGTATATACGTCCGCTCCACTCCATAATGAAGGATTGCTTGCCATCATTTATCGTTTGGGGTATGATGATGAATTCCTTGCCGGTAAGTTTGTTGTCTTTGACGCTCCATTCGCCGGAGGCTATGATGTCTTGTGTCCCCGTAAGATTACTGAAAGTCCCGTCTTCCAGATTATAATCGGCCGAGGTCTTGAGCCCGGTTGCGATGATACGCGGATTGGCTTTCAGCAAATCATTGGCAGAGTTGCTTGCGTCGGGTGTCAGAGAGATTGCCAGTTTGGACAGCTTGTGTTGGAACTCCAGGGTTACAGATTTGGTTTTACTGGTGATTCCTTGCGCTTTAGCTACCAAGAAGTCACTTTGTGCGCGGTTTTTCTCATTGCTCTGGTCTATCTGCACAGATACGGGAAGAACGGGTGTACCGGCAGCTACCCCTTCGGTTTGGTAAGGGTGGTAACTGATAAAGTCCAGTGACACATCTCCTTCCGGATAGAATACTGTCTTTTTGGGAACCAGTGTGGAGCCTTCCGTATATTCCAGGGCCAGATTGTCAATATACCGTTTTCCCTTGATGGAGCCGGAGGAAGTGGTTGCAAACAAGCCCATTCTGTCTCCTTTTTCAAAGGCGGTGTTTGTGACCTTGGTACTGGCTTTTTCCATTTTGATAGAGAACGTGATAGGTGTCGTCCCTTCCTCGATTTCCGCTTCTGATTCTTCGTCAATCCGGTTCACACAAGCTGTATTCCCTAAGGACATGCAGCAGAATAAAGAGGCAGCCAAGACTCCTCTTGCAAGAATAAGTTTCTTCATTGTATTATTATTGTGGGGCAACGGTTTTTCCGCTTTCCCAATTATACTCAATGAACCTTGTCTTAAAAATATGGATTTAGCAGAGCTATAACCGGTATGGAAAAGTCTTTTACGCTTTTGGATGCTAATTATCAGTATCACGCTTGATGCCGCAGTGCTTTTTAATCTTATTTTTTAATAACTTTTAATAGGTTTCGGGTACAAATGTAATTAAACGTGTTAAATGAAGAGGGATAAATCGATAAAACTTTTATAATTTATTTATCACACTCTGATTTTTTGCCTAACTTTACACGCTAAAATCGTAGACAGTAATAAGTTAAACCATAGATATAAACTCATGCCTTTAAATTTACCCGATAAACTACCCGCTATCGAGTTGCTGAAAGAGGAGAATATATTTGTCATTGACAATTCCCGGGCAACCCAGCAGGATATCCGTCCGCTGCGTATCGTGATTCTGAACTTGATGCCGCTAAAGATTACAACGGAAACGGACCTGGTGCGTCTGCTTTCCAATACTCCGCTTCAGGTGGAAATCTCGTTCATGAAGATAAAAAGCCATACTTCCAAGAACACTCCGATAGAACACATGAAAACATTTTATACGGATTTCGACAAGATGCGCGGTGAAAAGTACGATGGCATGATTATCACCGGTGCTCCGGTAGAGCAGATGGATTTTGAGGAGGTGACTTATTGGGATGAGATTACTGAAATCTTCGACTGGGCGCGTACGCATGTCACCTCTACGCTCTACATCTGCTGGGCGGCGCAGGCAGGGCTCTATCATCATTATGGAGTGCCGAAGTATGCACTGGATAAGAAGATGTTCGGTATCTTTGAACATCGTACCTTGCAACCGTTGCATCCCATTTTCCGTGGATTTGATGATATGTTCTATGTGCCGCATAGCCGCCACACGGAAGTGCGCCGGGAAGATATACAGAAGGTTCCGGAATTGACGCTGCTTTCCGAGTCGGAGGATGCTGGTGTATATATGGCGGTGGCCCGTGGAGGGCGTGAGTTCTTCGTGACCGGCCATTCGGAATACTCCCCGCTGACATTGGATACAGAGTATCGCCGTGACTTGAATAAGGGCCTGCCCATTGAGATACCCCGTAACTACTATGTGGACGATGACCCGGACAAAGGAGTGCTGGTGCGTTGGCGTGCCCATGCCAATCTGTTGTTCTCCAATTGGCTGAATTATTTTGTATATCAGGAGACGCCGTATAATATTAATGAAATAGGGTGAGTTACTCGTAACTAAACGATGATAAAGCAACGTAAAATAGAGCTGCTGGCTCCTGCCAAGAATTTGGAGTGTGGCATAGAAGCAGTGAATCATGGGCAGATGCGGTATACATCGGTGCACCCAAGTTCGGTGCGCGTGCGGCTGCTGTCAACTCTTTGGAGGATATTGCCGCTTTGGTGAAGCATGCCCATCTGTATAATGTCCGTATCTATGTGACGGTCAATACCATTCTGAAAGAAGAAGAGCTGAAAGAGACGGAGAGGATGATTTGGGAGCTGTACCGCATCGGTGTGGATGCACTGATTGTACAGGATATGGGGATTACGCGGTTGAATTTGCCGCCCATTCCGTTGCATGGCAGTACGCAGATGGATAACCGTACGCCGGAGAAAGTACGTTTCCTTGCCGATGCCGGTTTCCGTCAGGTGGTGTTGGCACGCGAACTTTCTTTGCAGGAGATACGCGGTATCCATGAGGCGTGTCCCGACGTGCCGCTCGAAGTCTTTGTACACGGGGCTCTTTGCGTCAGTTATAGCGGGCAGTGCTATGTCAGCCAGGCTTGTTTCGGACGGAGTGCCAACCGGGGGGAATGTGCGCAATTCTGCCGTTTACCCTTCAGTCTGGTAGATGCCGATGGCAAGACCATTGTGCGTAATAAGCATCTGCTTTCTTTGAAGGACCTCAACCAAAGCGAGGTGTTGGAAGAACTGCTGGATGCCGGAGCCACTTCGCTGAAGATAGAAGGCCGCTTGAAGGATGTGACCTATGTGAAGAATGTGACGGCGGCTTACCGTAGGAAGCTCGATGCCATTTTTGCCCGTCGCAAGGAATATACCCGTGCTTCTTCGGTACTTGCCATTTCGACTTCCAACCGCAGCTTGACAAGAGCTTCAGCCGTGGTTTCACGCATTACTTCCTACAAGGCAGGGGAGGGGAAATCACTTCATTCGATACGCCCAAATCTTTAGGAGAGGAGATGGGCACTTTGAAGGAACAGCGCGGTGGATATATTACGGTGGCAGGCGTGAAGCTTTCCACAACGGAGACGGCGTCTGTTTTTTGGACGAGCAAGGACGTTTGCAGGGTTTCCGTATCAACCGGGTGGATGGTAACAAACTCTATCCGGCAGGGGAAGTGCCTCGCATCAAACCTCGTACACGGCTTTATCGCAATTTCGACCAGGAGTTTGAACGTATCCTTACCCGTAAATCCTCCGAACGCAAAATCGGTGTTTGTTGGGAGTTGGCAGATACTTCTTTCGGGTTTAGCCTGACGGCTGCGGACGAGAATGATAACCGCGTGACACTTTCTTTCCCTTATCCGAAAGAACCGGCACGCACGCCACAGGCGGATAATCTGCGCAGCCAACTGGCTAAGTTGGGGAATACCCCTTTCGAGGTAGCCGGGCATTTATCAGAAGAGGCGTCGGGTATCAGGCTCAATCTCTCTGAAAACTGGTTTCTTCCTGCTTCCGTGGTGGCAGACTGGCGTCGGCAGGTGATAGATAGGCTGATTGTGGCTCGGCGTGTTACTTATCGTCGTGAGTTGGCTGTCTGGAAACCGACAAGCCATGCTTTCCCTGCTACTTCACTGACCTATCTGGGCAATGTATGAACAGTGCTGCCCGGAGTTTTTACCGTGAGCATGGACTTTCGTCTATAGCACCTGCCTACGAGGCACAAGCGGTTCCGGATGCTGTACTCATGTTCTGCAAACATTGCCTGCGTTTCAGTATGGGATGGTGTCCCACCTATCAGAAAGGACATTCTCCTTATAGGGAACCTTATTATTTGGTTGGGACGGACGGCAAGCGTTTCCGCTTGTCTTTTGATTGCAAGAATTGCCAGATGAAAGTCATTGCTCATGAAGAGCCGCTTTAATGAAGGACGAAGAATGAGGAATTACTAATAAAGACTTGAAAATGAGGAGTGAGGAACGGGCACATAATGAAAGGCTGGCAAATGACCGGTACCGGGAAGCGGGCAGGGACAAACATCCTTTGCGTTCACTGCGTTCCCTCCTATTCTGCATTCTTTATTTTTCATGCTTCATTGCTTTAGTTTCCTGCCATTATTCCCGTCCTAATCTTGAAGATGAACATCTGTCTAAGGAGACGCGTGATTCGCTGGCCTATCTTTTTGAGCGGCATTATACTTGGAATACCAATCTGGAAGTGCTGGCAGATTCTGTGAATTTGGCTTGTCTGCCCGTGAAGGACTGCTATAATATGCTTTATCGGGGAGACCGCGTGGTGGTTGCCGAGTTCGCCATCCATCCTGCCGACAGTGTGGATAGTGTATGGGTGAAGCTTGCCCATTCGCAGGAAGTGCAGGGTTGGTTGCGGGAGTCCGAAATGATGCATGCCTTTGTTCCTACAGACAGCATTTCGCAGGCCATCTACTTGTTCAGTGATACCCATGCCTCTTATTTTATCATTATTTTTGCCTTGTTTGTGGCAGTCTGGCTGTTCCGGGCTTTTCGGCGCAAACAGTTGAGGATGGTGTACTTTAATGATATAGACAGTCTCTATCCGTTGTTGCTATGTCTGCTGATGGCGTTCTGTGCCACTATTTACGAATCTATACAAGTGTTTGCGCCGGAGACGTGGCAACACTTCTATTTTAATCCTACCTTGTCGCCGTTCAAGGTACCGCTTGTGCTTTCTGCTTTTCTGATGGGTATCTGGCTGTTTATAGTGGTGTTGCTGGCGGTACTCGACGATTTGTTTCGCCAGTTAAGTCCGGCGGCGGCCGTATTCTATCTGTTGGGGCTGGCCTCCTGCTGCATCTTCTGTTATTTCTTCTTTATCCTGACTACATCTATCTACGTCGGATACTTGTTTTTGACCGCTTTTGTATGGGTATTCCTCAAAAGGCTTCGCATTTCGCTGCTGGCTTCACGCTATCGTTGCGGCAGATGCGGGCAGAAACTGAGGGAGAAGGGAGTCTGCCCACATTGCGGAGCTATCAATGAATAAAAAGCTTTGTAACTTTCCATATTCAGTAGGAAAATGTAACTTTGTAGTTGAACTTTTAAAAGGAGGAATTGATTATGAGTAGTTTGGAGTTGGAAGCCGGAAAATTGGAGTTGATTCGTGAGATAGTCAATATCAATAGCAGTACTGCATTGGAGAGCCTCAGAAAATATATGAAGGAGGTTTTGAATAAGAATAGTCATTCCATTCCGACAGCGGCAGATAGCAAATTGCTGACTAAGCGTATGCTTGCAAAGTATGCCGGTAGTTGGAAGGACAATCGTGATTCTGATGAAATCAATGATGATATATATGCATCACGCCTTTCTCGAAAAGAAGAAAACTTTAGCCCCTTTGACGAATGAAACGATATTTGCTTGATACTAATATTTGTGTTCGCTTCATGCGTCAGAAATTTGGAGTAGACGAACATATTGAAAAGGTGGGCTGGGAACATTGTTGCATTTCGGAGGTTACGGTAGCAGAGTTGTTGTTCGGTGCAGAGCGAAGTAATAATGTGGAGAGAAACTTGCAGCTTGTTACTGATTTCTGCCAAGATATCAAGGTAATACCTTTGTCCTCGGCTTTATGTTGTTATGCCCGGAGTAAGGCTGCCTTATAGTCAAGGAACTCCCATTGAGGATTTGGACTTATTTATAGGATGTACAGCGGTGGCTAACCAAATGATAATGGTTACTGAAAACAAGAAACATCTGGAAAGAATACCTAATATTGAAATTGAAAACTGGGTACATAGAGGATAACTTCTCCTCTGTCAGATAGAAACATAGAAACGTCTCGGGTATGCAATGTGTAAGTACCCGAACGACCGTTTCTATTTTCCTTTACTTTCGGAGGGACAAAGCTCTCCAATCAGAACCTGCACCTCAACTCTATTCCCGCCTGCACAGGCCGTCCTTTCTGCATAAATCCGTTCCCCATACTCTCAAAATAGAACGAAGCATACTCTTTGTCCAGTGCATTGCGCACCCAGAAATCAATCTGTCCATGTCCTTTCTGGAAGCTGATACGTCCGTTCAGCGTGCCGTAGAAGGCTTGGCTCACGGTATTCTTCTCGGTCCAGTAGATGCGCCCGGCACCGGTGTAGTTAGCGTTCAGCTGGATGCGGTCCAGCCAGTGTCCCGGACGGATGCGGAAGATGTACTGACCGCCCACGTCATGGTATGCTTGGGAACAAAGGGTACGTGCTTGCCGTTGTAGCTGATTTCCTGAAGCTCCCCATTCACTTTCTCGTTGGTGATGTAATCCTTAAAGGTGGCATAGGTATAACCATAACTTGCATTCAGCGTGAAGTCCGTAGCAACGGCAGCCGTCAAGGCAACCTCTGCCCCCTGGCTGCGGCTTTTGCCGGCATTTGCCGTTTCGCGTCCCAGTCCGCTTGGGGCGAAGCGTGAAATCTGCTGGTCGCGGGTTTCCAGCCAGAAGATGGCGGCGTCGGCATGCAGACGTCCGTCCAGCAGATTCAAGTGTGTTCCTATTTCGTAGTTCCAGGTCTGTTCGGGCTTGTAGACGGTGGCGGATTTTGCATCCGGATTCTCTCCCGCATCGGGGAAGTATTTGCCCACCAGCTCTTTGTAGGCATCCGGCACGTTGCATAATCGCCTCTTTGCTTTGCCGCATCATGTCATTCTTCAAACTGGATTGCAGCAGGTCGGAGAACATCTGCACGTTGTAACCTCCCGAACGGTAACCTTTGCTGACCGTTGCATACACATTTCCTCTGTTTCGCGCAAAGTCATACTGCAAAGCAAACTTGGGCAACAGCTGAAGATAATCCTTATCAATGTTTCCTTGGTAGCGCGACTCTACGGTCAGCGCCGTCTCCGGCATCATCTCTATTTCGCGGATGACGACGTCGCCCCGCTTCATTTCTCCCTTGATGCCCACCTTGTAGTCCAGGCTGGTGCCGGAGTTGTAATCCATCTTCATACGCTCATAATCCAGGCGTAACCCGGCAGTGAACGACACTCCTTTCAGCCCGAATAAATCTCTGAAGGTGGATTGATGGAAGAGTGCCCCATTCAGCAGCGGAGTGTTGAAACTGCCCCCGATGGGCATGGTCCGGCTGCTGATGCCCAGTGAGGGCAGGATATTCATACTCATGGATGGTCCCATCTCTACTTGTATTTGCGATGGGATGACACTGCCCAACATCTGGTTCAGCATCCCCATTCCGGCTTCCCTGAAAGTGACGGGAGCTTCCGTATTCAGCCATTGGTAGAAGCCGAAGGCGCCGGTGTCCATTGCCAGCGGCTGCCGCTTTTACTCTTCAAGATGATTTCCTCGCTCAGTGCGTGGGAGCGTTGTTTCTGTTGCAGGGTATAGATGTCGTTGGCGGTGAAGTCTTGGTCTATGTCCATGCAGTCCTTTAGAAACTGGTAGCCGGTGACCATGCTCAACGTGAAGTGCTGTGCCTGGTATTCCAGGTTCAGACCCGTGTTCAGCAGGTTGCGGTAGTAGTTGCTACGGGCGTTATTGGAGATTTTTCCGATGTAGGGCTTCAGCGGCTCGCTCTGTGCTTCGGGGGCCAGGCTGCCTTGGTAGAAATACGGGTAGCCACCCTGGTCGCTGTATTCGTAGTTGATGTTTAGGTCCACCTTCCAGTTGTCCGAGGGGAGGTAGATGGCGCGGATGCGTCCACCTGCCGATTGCCCCTTGTCCGCTTTCTCGTCCCTCACCGTGTTGCGGAAGAATCCTCCTTGATAATCGTAAAAACCTCCGGTGGAAAAGGCGAACCGTTCCGAAAGGCGGTGATAGTGGGTCAGCGAGGTATTATAGGCATTGTGCGTACCTGCCCCATGCGGAAGTCCGTCCCTTGGTAGGAGAAGGGCGATTTGGTGTGCACCTTAATCAATCCGCCCATGGCATTGCGCCCGTAGAGCGTGCCCTGCGGACCGCGCAGCACGTCGATGCGCTCTACGTCGGCATAGCTGAAGTCGAAGGCTGACTTGTCTATATAAGGTATATTGTCTACATAAAGTCCTACGGAGGGAGTGTTGATGCGCGAGCCGATGCCGCGGATATAGACTGCCGAAGTCAGTCGCGAGCCGTAGTCGGGGATAAACATATTGGGCACTACGGATGTCAGATTCTTGATGGAGTTCACCTGTGCATTCTGCATGTCCTGCTGCGAAAGCAGGGTGACGGCGGCGGGCTGCTCGCGCAGTTTCCGGTTTTCTTTGGGGGCGGCGATGACGGTTATTTCCTCTACATCCACCACTTTCAAGGTGTCTGCCTCTTCGGCAAGTACGTTGCCGGTTGCCAGGAGGCAGAAGATACCGGCTAAGATTCTATATCTGTTCATAAACTGTTTTTTTAAGCACCTGCAAAGTAAAGGGATTCTTGCGGAAGGGGCAATCCTCATTTATTAGGATTTTGTTCTTGGAGTGCTAATCTTGAATCGTTCCATCATGCGGAAAATATCGTTCCTCCGTGGGGTAAAAATCGTTCCACCATGGTGGAACGATTAGATGTTAGCACATTAGCACACTAATTGGGGCGAAGTCTTTCTGAAAAGACTTCGCTTCTGATGTATCCGGTTGTAGGATTATATTCTGTCCGCTTCCACATATCCGTGCATCACGGCATAGATAGTCAGCCCGGACACGGACTTGATGCCCAGCTTCTCGGTGATATTCTTGCGGTGTGAGATAACGGTGGTCAGGCTGATGTTCAGTTTGTCGGCAATCTCCTTGTTGATGAGGCCTTTGGTAATCAGTACCAGCACTTCTATTTCGCGGGCGGAAAGGTCGTGCCCGGCGGCTGTATTTATTGCCATATCCGAGTGTCTGGCGGGTACCGGCTTTCCGTGGTTTTGCCTGTATTGGTTTCCGTATTGGCGCAGCTGCAGAATATTTTTTGCCAGATTTTGTTCGTCCTGATAGATGTTTAGCGTCGGCATGCCCGACAGTTGGGGGATGGTTTCACCATTGACCAGCACAATGGTTTTGGGCTTGCGCTCCAGAAAGAAAGCGGTATGCTCGAAGTAAATCTGTGAAGAGATGAAATAATGTACATACATGTCAGGCGTATCATCCATCAGTTCGCCAAAGGAACGGAAAGAGCGGATGACGGCTGTCGGGATGATTTCCTCCAGCAAGTTCTGCAGTCCCAGGCAGGAGAGGGTGTTGGAGTCGACGATTGCTATTTCAGGAGTCATTCTCGTTTTTTTGTTTCTGCAAAAATAAGTATTATTTTTTAGGGTTTGTCTGTGCGGGGCTGCAAAATGAAAAATTCTCCTATGCAGAACTATTCTCCCTCTCCTTTTGGGGAGCGGGGAGTGTCTCCTTTCGCATATTGGCTGGGGCTGACATTGAAATACTTCTTAAAGACTTCCCGAAAGTATTTCCCATCGCAGAAACCGGTTCTTTCTGCGACTTCGGTAATAGAATATTTTCCCTCTTTTAGTAAATTGGCAGCGTGTTTCAAACGAATATTCCGTACGAAATCTGCCGGGGCCTGGGCGGTTAGCGCTTTCAGCTTGTTGTAGAAACTGGTGCGACTCATGTTCAGGAGAGAACATAAGGTGTCTACTGTGAAATCGGGATTATCTATGTTATCTTCGATGTTCTTCTTTACATTGGACATGAATATCCAATCAAGGCTATTGGAACAAGTAGCTGTAGGAGGCTCCTCTTCTGCTGCATTGATTTCCAAATCTGCATACTTCTTACGTAGCAATGCACGGTTGGCAAGCAGATTGGCTATACTGGCTTTCAGTATGTTTATGCTGAAGGGTTTTACAATATATTCGTCAGCACCGATCTGGAGACCTTCAAGAATGTTTTTTTCATCTCCCAGTGCCGTCAGCAGTAGTATCGGGATATGGGAAGTTTCGATGTTGCTCTTGATGGCTGTACATAATTCGTCTCCTCGCATTTCCGGCATCATGATGTCGGAAAGAATCAGTTCTGGCCAGAATTGTTTTACAATAGCAAGCGCTTCTTTGCCGTTACCGCATACTTGCACGTTGTAATTGGGGGAGAATGACTGGAGCAGATAGTTTCGTAGCTCGTCATTGTCCTCTACAATCAAGATACGTTGCAGTTTGTCCTTGTCTTCGGTCTGGAAAGAGTCGGTACGTTCCGAAGGAGTAATGGGAACGTCCAGTTCATAGGCAGACTTCTTCTCTTTGATTGCCAATGTGAAGTGCTTGAACTGTTCTTTATCTTTGGGCAGGGTGATTCTGATAGTAGTGCCTTGATGTTCGGTACTTTCAATGTGTATTTTGCCATTGTGCAGATTTACCAGTTTCCGTACCAGCATTAAACCGATGCCACTCCCCGTGGTCTTGGAGTTAATGGCGTTTGTACCACGGAAGTGCATCTTGAATAATTTCCTTTGTTCTTTGGTTGGAATCCCTATGCCATTGTCTTTGATCTCCAGTCTCCACGTATTTCCAATGTCATATACGGAAATGAGTATGTCACCTTTTTCAGGAGTATATTTCAAGGCATTGGATATGACGTTCTTCAGGATGGAGTCCATTTTCTCTTTATCGAACCACACATTCATGTAACTGAAGTTACTTTCATATCTGAAAGAAATGTGCTTTATGGCAGCGTATGTACGGAAAATATTGTATATCTCCTTTATATAAGTATTCAGTTCATATTCTGCTATGTACAGATGGGAGGAATATACTTCTGCCCGTTCGAAGTTTATCAGATTGGTGGTCATGTGCAGGAGTGAATTGACATTTCTCAGTGCCATGTGCATATTGTTGGTCTCGGCTTCGTTCAATGTCTTGTTTTCAAGCATTTCTTCCAGAGGTGCCTTTATCAGTGTCAATGGCGTGCGGATATCATGCGCGGTATTGACAAAGAAACGGGTTTTCTCATCGGATATCTTTTTCTGTTTTCTCAGTGCCATGACACGGAAACCGACAACGGACATCAGTACTGTCAGCAGGACATAGCAGGCTATGGCCCAAAAACTGAACCAGACGGGGCGCGCAAT
>ENA-OQCP01000066-OQCP01000066.1-human-gut-metagenome-genome-assembly--contig:-NODE-66-length-37029-cov-7.528643_pt1 | contig 37029 bp, 60 predicted proteins | sample MGYA00242760_ERZ504583 | MGnify/ENA primary metagenome ERZ504583 (study PRJEB26092, sample SAMD00036308) | human gut metagenome | host: Homo sapiens | study: EMG produced TPA metagenomics assembly of...
TGCTCGCGACCGTTATGAACGCGCTCGCCCTGCAGGATGCTTTCGAGCATAACGACGTTCCCTGCCGTGTGATGAGCGCTATCCAGATGAACGAGATCTGCGAGCCTATATTCGCCGTCGCGCCATCAACCACCTTTCCAAGGGCAACGTCGTTATTTTTGCCGCCGGTTCGGGCAATCCGTACTTTACGACCGACACCGCCGCGGCTCTTCGTGCGTGCGAGATCGGCGCCGAGATTCTGATTAAAGCCACCAAGGTTGACGGCATCTACGACAAGGATCCCGTCAAGTGCGCCGATGCCGTCCGTTTTGACAAGATTACCTATCACGAGGTTCTCGTCCGTGGTCTGCAGGTTATGGATTCCACGGCTACGGCACTGTGCAGGATAACCGTATGCCGATTTTGGTCCTCAACATCGATGGCGAGGACACCGTCAAGCGCGCGCTCGCGGGTGAGCCCGTCGGCACGCTCGTCTATCAGGAGGATTAAGCATGGCAGAGAACATCACCGCCCATATGGACAAGTCGCTCGAGTCCCTCAAGCATAACTTCTCCAAGGTCCGTACCGGTCGCGCCAACGCCAACATTCTGTCCGACATCACCGTTGATTATTACGGTGTTCCCACGCCGGTCACGCAGGTTGCCGCCGTCAAGACCCCCGAGGCTCACATGCTGCTCATCGAGCCGTGGGACAAGGCGCTCATCAACGCTATCGTCAAGGCCATCGGCGCTTCCGATCTGGCATTACCCCCAACTCCGATGGCACCGTCGTTCGTCTGCCGTTCCCGGCCCCCACTGAGGAGCGCCGTCGCGAACTCGTCAAGGAGTGCCGCGAGTACGCCGAGCAGGCCAAGGTGTCTATCCGTAACATCCGTCGCGACTTCAACAACAAGCTCGAGCGCGATGAGGAGCTCACCGAGGACGATGTCCGTCGCGAGCAGGCCAAGGTCCAGAAGCACACCGATGAGTATGTCGCCAAGGTCGAGGAGCTTCTGAAGGAAAAAGAAGCCGAGGTCATGGAGATCTAAGGTGCAATACGACGAGCATAAACTGGTCGAGTACTTTGCCGACGCCCCTGCGGGCGTCGGTTTTTCCGACCTTGACCTCAATAACATTCCGCACCATATCTCGTGCATCATGGACGGCAACGGTCGTTGGGCCACGTCGCGCGGTCTTGCACGCACTGAGGGCCACAAGGCGGGTATCGTCTCGCTGCGCGAGATCATTACCGCCTGCGTGCGCCTGGGCGTCGACGTGCTTTCGGCCTATGCATTTTCGACCGAAAACTGGAATCGACCGCAGCACGAAGTCAACGTTCTGATGCACCTGTTTGCCAAGACGTTTATCGACGAGCTGCCGCTTCTGAAGCGCGAAAATGTGCGCGTAGTCTTTTTGGGTGACATTTCCGCGCTGCCCAAGAAGACTCGCGACGTTTTTGAGCGCGGTCTTGCCGAGTGCGCCGATCACACCGGTATGACGCTGGCGCTTGCCGTCAACTACGGCGCGCGTGCCGAGATTACCCGCGCTGTCCGTCAGATCGCATCCGACGCTGCCGCCGGTAAGATCGATCCTGCCGCAATTGATGACGACATGGTGGCTTCCCGCCTCTATACCGCCGGTCTTCCCGATCCCGAACTTGTGATTCGCACCTCTGGTGAGCTGCGCCTTTCGAACTATCTGCTGTGGCAGGTGGCTTATTCCGAATTCTACGTCACCGATACCTATTGGCCCGACTTTGATCGTTGGGGCCTTGTCGACGCCATTTTGGCCTATCAGGCCGTGACCGTAGGTTTGGTGGACTGAGCAAGACCGAGGAGCTTAATCGTGTCCGATCGTCCCAAGGCATCTGCTCCCAAGACGCCAGTTTCCGCGGCGCCTGCGCGCAAGGCTGCCACTGCGGGAGCACCTGCAGCAAAGAGCGGCACCGGTTCGTGCTGGCGGGCTTTATCACCCGTGCCGCCGCCGGTATCGTCTACGCCGTTGTCTTTATCCTGTGCCTGGTTTTGGGTATCGTGCCCACGGCCATCTTTGTTTCTGTCATGAGCGGTCTGTGCTGCTATGAGTTTTTCCGTATGACGAGGCTCGATGGCAAGATGGCTAACGAGCGCATGGGTATCGCTGCCGCCGTACTCTTTCCGCTGTCGGCGTTGGGCGATTCGATGTTGCTGAATGCCCTGCTTTTTGCCCTGATGCTCGCTGTGGGCATTTGGTATGTTTGGTCGCCGCGTACCCGCATCTCTGATGTGGCCGTGACGCTCATGGGTCCCATCTACACTGGCTTTATGCTGTCGGCTATCGTGCTGCTGCGCGATGCCGTGCCCGGTTTTGCCGCGCCCTGCTTTCAGTGGGCGTTTGCGCGTCCCTTTGGGTCTCCGATTCGTTTGCCTACATCGTGGGCACCGTATCGGCAAACACAAGATGGTTCCCAAGATCTCTCCCAAAAAGAGCTGGGAGGGGTTTGTTGGCGGCATCCTGGGCTCGGTTTTGATTTGGCTCATCCTGTGGGCGACGCACTTCTACAAGCTCAGCCTGCCCTATGCGCTGCTGTGCGGCGTGGTCGTGTCCATTCTGGGCGTTATCGGCGACCTTATCGAGTCGCGCATCAAGCGCGGTGTGGGCGTCAAGGATTCCGGCAACCTTATCCCGGGCCACGGCGGAATGCTCGATCGTAGCGATTCGCTTATCTTCGGCTGCATCACCGCACAGCTGTTGCTGATGATCGGAGGCGTGCTGTAATGTCCTTCCAGACGACGTATGGCCCCGATGGACGCCTTCGCGTTGCCATCCTGGGTTGTACGGGCTCTATCGGCACCCAGGCGCTCGATGTGTGCCGCCAGCATGCCGATTGCCTGCAGGTGACGGCGCTGTCCGTTAACTCCAGTACCCTCGAGCTCGTTGCCGCTGCCCGCGAGTTCTCGGTTTCGGCGGTTGCCGTGGCCGATGTCGCTCATGGCGATGATGCCGTGCTGCAGGAGTTGCCCGAGGGAACGAAGCTCGGCGTTGGCGCGCAGGCGGTTTGCGAGCTCGCGCGTCGCGACGATGTCGACTGCGTGCTTGTCGCTATTGTGGGCGCCGCCGGTCTCGAGGCGAGCCATGCGGCCTTGACCTCGAATAAGCGCCTTGCCCTTGCCAACAAGGAGTCCCTCGTCGTCGGTGGCGACTTGCTTATGCCGTTGGCGCAACCGGGCCAGCTTATTCCAGTTGACTCTGAGCATTCCGCCATCTACCAGTGCTATCTGGGTGAGAACCCGCGCGAGGCCCACTGCATTTGGCTCACCTGCTCGGGCGGTCCGTTCTTTGGCCGCACGCGCGACGAGCTCAATCGCGTGACGCGTGCCGATGCCCTCGCACATCCACGTGGGCCATGGGTGCCAAGATCACCATCGACTCCGCCACCCTCATGAACAAGGGCCTGGAGCGCATCGAGGCCATGCACCTGTTTAACTGCGACCTCGATTTCATTAACGTGGTCGTGCAGCGTCAGTCCAAGATTCACTCTATGGTCGAGTTTGCCGACGGCTCCGTGATGGCGCATCTCGGTGCTTCCGACATGCGTATTCCCATCCAGTTCGCGTTCTCGTATCCCGAGCGTTGGGATACCCCGGCGCCTCGTATCGATTTTCGCGAGCTGGGGCAGCTCACGTTTGATGCTGCGACATGGATACCTTCCGCTGTCTGGCACTGGCCGAGCGTGCCGGCAAGACGGGCGGCACCATGCCGTGCGTGCTCAATGCCGCCAACGAGGTTGCCGTCGATGCTTCCTGCACGATAGCTGCAGCTTTACCGATATCGATCGCATTGTGGAATCCTGCATGGATGCCCACGATATGCAGGCGGTCGATTCGTTTGAGCAGCTTCGCGACATCGATGCGTGGGCGCGTGAAAAGGCTGCGCAGGTGCTCGCCGCAACCCGTTCCTAACCCATAAGGATTGCTTTTTCGTTTTATGGATACTGTTCTGAGCGTTCTCTCATCGGTCTTTTGGGGCCTGCTGATGCTTTCCGTCCTCGTGTTTTTGCACGAGGGCGGCCACTTTTTGGCGGCGCGTGCCTGCGGCGTCCGTGTGACCGAGTTCTTTTTGGGCCTGCCGTGCCGCTTTGACATTCATTACACGTCGCGTCGCATTGGAACCAAGTTTGGCGTGACCCCGCTGCTGCTGGGTGGCTACGCTGCCATCTGCGGTATGGATCCGACCGACGTCTCGTGTGCCGATCGCGTGCTCGCGGCTATCTATCGTCATGGTCGCGTGACCGTGGCCGACCTTGCTGTCGAGCTCGAGCTTTCCGAGGAGGATGTGCTTGAGGCATGCGCTGTTGCTTGGCTGGGGCTCCATCGCACCCTGGTATGAGGAAGGGGAGAAGCCCTCGCCGAGCTACTATCCCACCAAGTATCAGACGCTGCCGCGAGATGCGGCGGGTTACACCACCTTTGACGGCCGCCGTTTCGATCGCGAACATTCAACTGCCGAGGGCGATGCGTGGGAGCTGCCGTGCGGCGAGGCCGAGTTCCTTGCACAAGAGCGTTCGCACACCTATCTTGGCCAGAGCTTTCTCAAGCGCGCCTTTATGCTGCTCGCGGGCATTATTGTCAATATCTTGACGGGCTTTTTGCTCCTTATGAGTATCTATTCCATTGCGGGTGTCACCGTGCCGATGGATACCAACGTGATCGGTCAGGTTGACGGGGGGTCTATTGCCGCCAAGGCGGGTATCGAGGGCGGCGACGCGATCCTTTCGGTTGACGGAGTATCGTGCTCTACCTGGATGGACGTTTACGATGCCATCGGCAAGGCTGCCGGTAAGGACGATATCGCCATCGAGTACGAGCGTGACGGCAAGCAGCATTCGACCACGGTTGCGCTCAAAGAGGACGAGCGCCTGGGTGTGTATGCCTCTATGCAGGTGGTCCGTTTAGACCGATCACCTCGCGCGTCTGTCATTCTCCTATGTTGTACAGACGGCGGATGGCGTTATGCGCCTACTCCAGCCGCAGCATACGGTGGAGATTCTCGATCAGTCTTCTTCGATCGTGGGTATTAGCGTTATGTCCTCACAGGCTGCTGCTGCCGGCCTGCCACGTTCCTTTCGTTTGCCGCCCTCATTTCGTTCTCGCTTGGCTTTATGAACCTGCTGCCCATCCCACCACTCGATGGCGGCAAGCTGGTCATCGAGATCATTCAAAAGATTGCGGGCCGCGAGCTTCCGCTCAAGGTCCAGACGATTGTGAGCTATGTGGGCATCGCGCTCTTTGCGCTGCTGTTTGTCTATATGCTTCGTTCCGACATCCTTCGATTTATTCTGTAGGGGAGTGTTTGGTTTGTCTTTATCCCATCCTTTGCCTTGCGAGCTGACGCGCCCCGTGCATGTGGGCGGCGTGCAGATCGGTGGCGGCGCGCCTGTGGTGGTCCAATCTATGACCTGCACCGATACTGCTGATGCCCAGGCAACGCTTGCGCAGGTGTGCGCGTTGGCGCAGGCTGGCTGCGATATCGTGCGCGTGAGTGTGCCCACCGAGGCCGCACTTGAGGGTTTCCGCACCATCTGCGCCGAGTCTCCGGTGCCGATTGTCGCCGATATCCACTTTAACCATAAACTCGCCATTGGTGCCGTTGAGGCCGGTGCTGCCAAGCTGCGCATCAATCCCGGCAATATTGGCGATTGGGCCAAGGTTGACGCGGTGATCGATGCTGCGGGTGCCGCGGGCTGTGCGATTCGTATCGGCGTCAATGCCGGTTCGCTTGAGCAGGATATCGCCGAGCGCGACGACCTCACGCAGCCCGAAAAGCTCGTGATGTCGAGCGAGCGTTTCGTCAAGCATTTTGAAGACCGCGGCTTTACGAACATTGTGCTTTCGGCTAAGGCCCATAGCGTGCAAACGACGCTCGATACCTATCGAGCCTGTCGCGTGAGATTCCCCACGTTCCGCTTCACCTGGGCGTAACCGAGGCGGGTACAAGCTGCAGGGCACCATCAAGAGCTCTGTAGGCTTGGGTATCTTGCTTTCCGAAGCATCGGCGACACCATGCGTGTGTCGCTCACGGCCGATCCGGTTGAGGAGCCGCCGGTCGCCTGGGGAATTCTACAGTCGCTGGGCCTGCGTCGCCGTGGTCCCGAGATTGTCTCGTGCCCCACGTGCGCCCGCTGCCAGGTTAACCTTATTCCCATCGCCGAGGAGGTCACCGAGCGGCTTAAGAACTATTCCGCGCCGCTTTCGATCGCCGTGATGGGATGTGCGGTCAACGGCCCCGGAGAGGCATCTGACGCCGACCTGGGTGTTGCCTGCGGACGTGGTCAGGGCCTGCTCTTTTCGCATGGCCAGATCATTGGTAAAGTAGCTGAGGATCAAATTGTCGACGCGCTGATGGCCGAGGTCGACAAGCTTATTGAGGAGTAATAAATGACCCGAGCAATGTATATGTCTAAGCTCTATGCGCCGACGCTTAAAGAGGATCCGGCGGACGCCGAGCTCGCCAGTCACCGCCTGCTGCTCCGTGCCGGCATGATCCGCAAGGAGGCCGCCGGCCTGTATTCCTACCTGCCGCTTGCTTGGCGCTCGATTCGCAAGATCGAGAACATCGTGCGCGACGAGATGGACGCTGCGGGCGCTCAGGAGCTCATGATGCCCATTATGGTCGACGCCGAGCTGTGGCGTGAGTCCGGCCGTATCGATGCCTATGGCAAGGAGCTTGTGCGCTTTGACGACCGTCATGGTCGCGAGTTCGTGCTGGGCCCCACCCACGAGGAGACCGTCACGGCCCTGGTGCGCAATGAGCTGCGTTCCTACAAGCAGCTGCCTGTCAATCTGTACCACATTCAGGACAAGTTCCGCGATGAGTTCCGTCCCCGCTTTGGCCTGATGCGCGGCCGCGAGTTCATCATGAAGGACGCCTACAGCTTCTCTGCCACGCAGGAGAGCCTGCAGGAGGAGTATGACAAGATGAAGCAGGCCTACGCCAACATCTGCGAGCGCTGCTACATCAAGGCTCTGCCCGTTGTCGCCGACTCCGGCGAGATCGGCGGCGACACCTCCGTCGAGTACATGGCTCTGGCTGACGCCGGCGAGGCCTCGCTCGTCTACTGCGACGATTGCGGCTTTGCTGCCGATGACGAGGCGGCAAGCACCAAGGTCGTTGTGACCGAGGCCCCGGCGACGGCACGCTCACCAAGGTCGAGACTCCGGGTATGGGTACCATTGAGGCCGTCGCCAAGTTCTTTGGCTTCCCCGAGAACGGTACGCGCAAGTCTCTGGCACTCATCGACGCGAGGGCAAGCCCGTCGTGGCCATTGTCCCGGGTGACCACGAGCTCAACGATTGCAAGGCCGAGCATGTCTTTGGCAAGGGCTATCGCATGATGATTGATGAGGAGCTCCAGACCTACGGTCTGCACAAGGCTTTATCGGACCGGTTAACTTGCCCGAGGCATCCGTCTGGTGTGCGACGAGAGCCTGCGCGAGTCCAAGCAGTGGGCCTGCGGTGCCAACGAGGTCGACTATCACTTTACCGGTGCCTGCCCCGAGCGCGACTTTACCGTCGATGAGTGGGCAGATCTGGTCACCGTCGTTGCCGGCGATCCCTGCCCGCACTGCGGCAAGCCGCTCTCTGCTGCCCGCGGCATCGAGGTCTCTCAGGTGTTCCAGCTGGGCACCAAGTACTCCGAGGCCATGGGTGCCACCTTTATGGACGAGGACGGCAAGGAGAAGCCGCTCATCATGGGTTGCTACGGCGTTGGTGTGTCCCGCTCGCTTGCTGCCGTCGTGGAGCAGCACAACGACGAACACGGCATCGTCTGGCCGATCTCCGTTGCCCCGTACGAGGTCGCGGTGATTCCGCTTGATCCCAAGAAGGAGGAGTGCGCTACCGTCTGCGATCAGATTGTTGACGGTCTGTGCGCCGAGGGTATCGAGGTCGTCGTCGACGATCGCGACGAGCGTCCCGGCTTTAAGTTTGCCGATAACGACCTCATGGGCTTCCCGTATCAGGTCGTTCTGGGTAAGCGCGGCCTTAAGAATGGCACTGTGGAGCTCAAGGACCGTGCTACGGGCGAGCGTGAGGACGTGGCGATCGACGAGGTCGTCGCCAAGGTTGCCGAGCTTGTTAAGGCGGCCCGCCGTTAATCGACGATTTCGCTTGTAGTTCGATATACGGGACGGCCCCGCATTTCTCCAGATCGGGGAGATGTGGGGCCGTCCTTTTATCTTGTGGCATCCTCGATATCTAAAAGGAAAACCCCACAGCCCATTCGAGCTGTGGGGTTTCCCTTTGTGCCTCCGATGCGAAATAAATCGCTCAGATATTACTGATAATCGACGACGTCGATCCAGTTCTTCAGGAACTCATCGTTCACGTTGCGCTTACGAGCGAGCTCGGAAGCGGCGACGATGCTCGTCCACTGACGCACGACCTGCATGGGCATGTCGGCGCGGTCGCAGTAGAGCTCCAGGTAGGCCTCAGCCTGATCCTTGCTGTTGAGGGCGAAGAGCAGGTAGGTGGTGGCAACGTCGGCAGCAGGGGAGCCCTGGGTGGCGTGTGCCCAGTCGCATACATAGAGCTGGCCGTCGTCGCCGACGATGACGTTGGAGGGGTTGAAGTCGCGTGGCAGACCTTGAACTCCTTGGTCATGCCGTCCAGACGCTCCTGAAGGTTGTAGCGCGTGGTGGCATTGAGCTGATCAAGGCTGTCGATCATGCGGGCGAACTTGTCGCGCTGACGGTTGAGCAGCGGGGAGGTGTAGCCGTGGATCTCGATCTGGAGGTCGACGAACATCTCGAGGTACTCACCAAAGCGCTGGGGCTCGGCAGTCATCTTCTCGGCAAGGGTGGTGCCCGGAACCTTCTCGGTCACGAGCGCCCAGCCGTTGGCGTTCTCGAGCTGGGAAACCTCGAGAGCCTTGGGGCTGCGGATGCCGCACTCATTGATGCGGGCAAGATTCAAAGCCTCGTTGAACACGTCGGAGACAGGCTTGGTCTCGTTAAAGACCTTGACGATCTTGTCGCCCAGGTCGTAAACGACCTTGTTGCCACGGCGGACGAGCTCGGTCTTGGAATCGGGTAGCAGCATGGTTGCATCCTTTCAACGATGCGATAGAAGCGACGGCGGGGGTGTGTGAAACACCCGTGCACCCCCGCCGTTAAAAACCGTGCTAAAACTAGCAGACGGCGTAGTCCTGAGGCTCGCGGCCGTAGTAGGCGTCCAGGTAGAGCTCCTTGATCTCGCTCATGAGCGGGTAGCGCGGGTTGGCGCCGGTGCACTGGTCGTTGAATGCCTGCTCGGTCATCTCGTCGAGGGTGTCGAGGAAGTACTGCTCGTCAACACCGTAGTCGGCGATGGTCTTCTTGACACCGATGAAGTCCTTGAGTTCCTCGAGCTTCGTGATGAAGTTCTCGAAGACCTCCTTGTCGTCCTTGCCTCGATGCCGCAGTACTTGGCCATCTCGGCGTAGTTGTGCAGCGCGTTGGGGTAAGGATACTGGGAGAAGGTACCCATCTTGACGGGAGCCTCAGCGGCGTTGTAGCGCATGACGCGGGTCAGGATGACAGCGTTTGCGAGGCCGTGGGGCAGGTGATGGAAAGCGCCGAGCTTGTGGGCCATGGAGTGGTTGAGGCCCAGGAAGGCGTTGGCGAAGGCCATACCGGCCATGCAGGAGGCGTTGTGCATCTCCTCGCGGGCGTGCGGGTCCTTGGCGCCGTTCGTGAAGCTGGAGGGCAGGTTCTCGAAGACGAGCTTGGCAGCGCGCTCGGAGAGGCCCTTGGTGTAGTCGGAAGCCATGATGGAGACGTAGGACTCGATGGCGTGGGTCATGACGTCGATGCCGGAGGCAGCGGTCAGGCCGCGCGGGGCGGTCATGCAGTTGTCGGCGTCAACGATAGCATGTTGGGGAGCAGCGCGTAGTCGGCGAGCGGCCACTTGATGCCGGTCTCCTTGTCGGTGATGATGGCGAACGGCGTGCACTCGGAGCCGGTACCCGAAGAGGTCGGGACGGCGACGAAGTAGGCCTTCTTGCCCATCTCGGGGAAAGTGAAGATACGCTTGCGGATGTCCATGAAGTCCATGGCCATGTCCTCAAACTTGCACTCGGGGTGCTCGTACATCATCCACATGATCTTGCCGGCGTCCATAGCTGAGCCACCGCCGACGGCGATGATGACGTCCGGCTCAAAGAGAGCCATCTGCTTGGCGCCGCGACGTGCGCACTGCAGCGACGGATCGGGCTCGACGTCGTAGAAGCAGTCGTGGGCGATGCCCATCTCGTCGAGCTTGGCCTCGATGGCGCGGGTGTTGCCATTCTTGAAGAGGAACTGGTCGGTGACGATGAAGGCGCGCTTCTTGCCCATGACGGTACCGAGCTCGTCGAGAGCGACGGGCGTGGAACCCTTCTTGAAGTAGACCTTCTCGGGAGCGCGGAACCACAGCATGTTCTCACGGCGCTCGGCCACAGTCTTAACGTTGATCAAGTGCTTCACCCCAACGTTCTCGGAGACGGAGTTGCCGCCCCAGGAGCCGCAGCCAGGGTCAGAGACGGCTTCATGCCAAAGTTGTATAGATCACCGATGCGCCGTGCGAGGACGGGGTGTTGATGACGATACGGCAGGCCTTCATGACGTGCTCGAACAGGCTGATCTTCTCGGCCTGGGCGGGGTGCACGTACAGAGAGGCGGTGTGGCCCGGGCCACCGGCGAGCACCAGGTGCTCGGCCTTGTCGACGGCCTCCTGGAAGTCCTTTGCGTGATACATGGCCAGGACCGGGGAGAGCTTCTCGTGGGAGAACTCCTCCTTGGCGGGGTCGGTGGAGTTGACCTCGGCGATCAGGATCTTGGTCTTGGCAGGAACCTCGATGCCGGCGAGCTCGGCGATCTTGGCGGCAGCCATGCCGGGAATGCGGTGATCGAGAGCGCCGTTCTTGAACATGGCGGCACGCAGGGCCTCCATCTCGGCACCCTGCTTGACGAAGTAGCAGCCGCGCTTCTGGAACTCGGCTTTGACCTGGTCATAGATGGTGTCGATGACGGTCACGGACTGCTCGGAAGCGCAGATCATGCCGTTGTCGAAGGTCTTGGAGTGGATGATGGAGTTGACGGCGAGCAGCACGTCGGCGGTGTCGTCGATGATGACCGGGGTGTTACCGGCGCCAACGCCCAGGGCGGGCTTGCCCGAGGAGTAGGCGGCCTTGACCATGCCCGGGCCACCGGTGGCGAGGATGATGTCGACGTCACGCATGACCATGTTGGTCAGCTCGATGGAGGGGACATCGACCCAGCCGATGATGCCCTCGGGGGCGCCGGCCTTGACGGCGGCGTCAAGCACGAGCTTGGCGGCGGCGATGGTGCACTTGGCGGCTGCCGGGTGCGGGGAGATGATGATGCCGTTGCGGGTCTCAGGCTGATCAGCGTCTTGAAGATCGCGGTGGAGGTGGGGTTGGTCGTCGGGATGACGGCGCCCACGATGCCGATGGGCTCGGCGATCTTGGTGATGCCGTAAGCCTCGTCGCGCTCCAGAACGCCACAGGTCTTGGTGTTCTTGTAAGCGTTGTAGATGTACTCTGCGGCGTAGTGGTTCTTGATGACCTTGTCCTCAAGAACGCCGCGGCCGGTCTCCTCGATGGCCATCTTTGCCAACGGGATACGAGCCTTGTTGGCGGCCATGGCGGCCTCATAGAAGATCTTGTCGACCTGCTCCTGCGTGTACGTAGCAAAAAGCGCCTGGGCCTCTCGCATCTGAGCGAGCTTAGCCTCAAGCGCCTCTACGTTGTCCACAATTGCGGGAGTAGTGTTTTCCGGTGACTTTTTCACCATTTGTGTCTCCTTGCGATCGGAGATTTACCCTACGCCTTGCATGATAGCAATAAATAATTCGGTAAACGGTAAGATTCCCGTAAAAGGCATACTAAAACGTTTCAATCAAATGAACCGTTTCAACTTAATCCATCAGCCCAATGCATCGCCCCTCTCATTGGGGACAGACATACATGAGTATTTCAATGGGAAAACGGGGAGAACGGGGCACCTGTTTGACAATCGCTATTCGCGGGTCGCGGTCGAGTCGGACACGCAGGCGGTCCAGTTGCTCGATTATATCCATCTCAATCCTGTGAAAGGCGCGCTCGACTCGCTCGATGCGTACCGCTGGTCAAGCTTCAAGGCATATCAGCTGGGCTATGATTCCTTTGACATCTGCAAACACTCATGTAAGTCTGTCCCCAATGAGTGCAAAAAGGCGCCCTCCGTGGGGGAGGACGCCTTTGGTAAGTTCTATACGAACGCGAGGTCTTTGACCCGGAGAGTCCGAGGTACTTGTTGGTAAGACCTTATTTAGGAGCGCGCAACCTTGCCGGACTTGAGGCAGGTGGAGCAAACGTTCATCTTGCGACGGTGACCATCGACGACGACGTAAACGCGCTGGATGTTGGGGCGGAACTTACGGTTGGTGACGCGGTGAGAGTGGCTGATGGAGCGACCGGCAACGGGGTGCTTACCGCAAACTTCGCAAACTTTGGACATAACTGACCCTCCTTGGGCGACAAACGAACATGTCGCGTTAACAAACAAGCCTGAACTATAGCACAGAAGCAGCTCCCTGTGCGTAATCTACACAGAGATATTCCTCTTTTGGCGATAGTGCTCACGCCACGGCCCTGGACGTAGATCCGATTTGCGTGCAGCAGAGGGGATTATGCCAGCTCGTGCGTGCGTTTTCAAGCTCGTCCCACAAATATATATGGGTTTATGGAGCGCCTGCGCCCGTTTACGGATTGTTCTGTATTTATGCTCGCAATTAAGCTCGAGGTTGGCTACACTATCCCTTGACCATTAAAGGGGTACGAGATACCCACATGGAATTACATAGCTGCCAAAGAGCAGCCCTTCCTGTGGGTGTCTGGTCCGCTTTAAGCGGTCGGGCATCTATTTTTTTGACTGTGTCAGCAGTCAAGACATGTGAGGAAGGAGATCGATGGGCACGACTTCCCCCAAGCGGTCATCATGGACGAGACCGCCGTCAATCGAGCGATGACCCGCATCGCGCACGAGATTCTCGAGCGCAACGAGGGCTGTGAAGACCTCGCTCTGGTCGGCATCGTCACGCGCGCGACCTTCTGGCAAAGAAGCTCGCCGAGGAGATCAAGGAGATCGAGGGCGTCGACGTTCCGCTCGGCAGCCTGGACATCAGCTTCTACCGCGATGACTATGCGACCAATTTCGCTCCCGCGATCCACGCTACCAACATTCCCTTCAGCGTCGACGGCAAGCGCGTCGTGCTGGTGGACGACATCCTGTATACGGGCCGTACTATCCGCGCCGCTCTGGATGCCGTCATGGACCTGGGCCGTCCGAGCCGCATCGAGCTGGCAGTTCTCGTTGACCGCGGTCACCGTGAGCTCCCCATCTCGCCGGACTTTGTCGGCAAGAACGTTCCCTCGTCGCATGAGGAGAACGTGCACCTATATATGAAGGAAGTCGACGGCCACACCGCCGTCGAGATTAACGACGTTGCGCCGGGTTCCCACGTGGCTCTGCGCCGCTGGGAGGTGAGTAGTACCGTGGCGTTCAACCATAAGCACCTGATCGACATTACCGAGTACTCCGAAGAGGACATCAAGCTCATCCTCGAGACCGCCAAGCGTTCTCTGAGGTCAACGAGCGTGCGATCAAGAAGGTCCCCACGCTCAAGGGCAAGACCATCGTCAACATGTTCAACGAGCCCTCGACGCGCACCCGCAGCTCCTTCGAGCTCGCCGAGAAGCGCCTTTCGGCCGACAGCCTCAACTTTGGCGGCTCCTCGACCTCCACGGTCAAGGGCGAGAGCCTCGTCGACACCGTCGAGACCCTCAACGCCTACAAGATTGATTGCATCGTCGTTCGCGATAAGCACGCCGGTGCTCCCTACATCGTCACGCAGAACTCGCCCGCGAGCGTCATCTGCGCCGGCGACGGCAAGCACAACCACCCCACGCAGGCCCTGCTCGACCTGTACACCATCTGGGAGCACAAGGGTGACTTCCACGGTCTGAAGGTCGCCGTCGTCGGCGATATCGCGCACTCCCGCGTGTGCGGCTCGCTGATCCCCGCCCTTAAGATCATGGGCTGCGAGACCTACGCTGTCGCCCCCGGCACGCTGCTGCCGCCGGCGCCGAGGTTCTGGGTTGCGACCATGTGACGAGCGACCTCGATTCCGTCCTGCCCGAGCTGGACGTCGTCTACATGTTGCGCGTGCAGCAGGAGCGCCTCGAGGGCGCACCGTTCCCCACGATTCGTGAGTACCACAAGCTCTTCGGTCTGACCAAGGACCGCGAGAAGCTCATGAAGCCCGATGCGATTATCTGCCACCCGGGCCCCATCAACCGCGGCGTTGAGTTCGACTCCTATATGGCCGACCACCCGCAACGCTCCGTCATCCTGGAGCAGGTCTACGCCGGTATCTGCGTGCGTATGGCTATCCTGTATCTGCTGCTTGGAGGTGCCGATAATGGCCTTGCTTCTTAAGAATGCCCACGTCGTCGATCCGTCCGTCGAGCTTGACGGTGTCGTCGACGTCCTGATCGACGGTGACAAGATCGCCGAGGTCGGCGAGAACTCGCCGCCGAGGGAGCGAGGTCCGCGACCTTTCCGGCAAGTATCTCGTCCCCGGCCTGGTGGATATGCACGTGCATCTGCGCGAGCCTGGCTACGAGGTCAAAGAGGACATCGAGAGCGGCACCCGCGCTGCTGCCAAGGGCGGCTTCACCGGCGTGTGCGCCATGCCCAACACCGATCCCGTCACCGATAACGGCACCGTCGTGGAGTTCGTCAAGTCCCGCGCTGCCGAGGTCGGCCACTGCCGCGTCTATCCGTCGGGCGCCATGACCCGCGGTCTTAAGGGCGAGGCCATGTCCGAGATGGGCGATATGGTCGCCCACGGCGCCGTCGCCTTCACCGACGACGGTCGCGGCGTGCAGGGCGCGGGCATGCTCCGTCGCTGCATGGACTACGGCAAGATGTTCGGCAAGGTCTTTATGAGCACTGCCAGGACGAGGATCTGGTCGGCCACGGCCAGATCAACGAGGCAAGGTCTCGACCGTCTGGCCCTCGAGGGTTGGCCGGCCGCCGGCGAGGAGCTTCAGATTGCCCGCGACATCGAGATTGCCAAGCTGACCGGTGCCAAGCTGCACATCCAGCACATCTCCACCGCTCATGGCCTGGAGCTCGTGCGTGCCGGTAAGGTGCCGGTGTCCAGGTGACCTGCGAGGCCACCCCGCACCACATGTTCCTGACCGAGAACGACCTGGACGAGACCTACAACACCTCGCTCAAGGTCAATCCGCCGCTGCGCACTGACGAGGATGCCGAGGCCATCCGTCAGGGTGTCATCGACGGTACCGTCGACGCTATCGTTACCGACCACGCTCCCCACACCCCGTGGGAGAAGGCCCGCGAGTTCGAGCTCGCGCCCTTTGGAATGATTGGCCTCGAGACTTCGCTGTCGCTCGTGCTCACTGAGCTGGTCAACACGGGCAAGATGAGCGTGAGCCGCATGGTCGAGCTCATGGCCATCAAGCCGCGTGAGATTCTGGGCCTCGATCAGGTTCAGGTCAAGGCGGGCTCTGTCGCCGACCTGACCGTGTTCGACCCCTCCGCAACCTGGACGGTTGGCGAGGACGGTTACGAGTCGCGCGCCGAGAACTCCGGTTTTGCCGGCCGCACGCTCACCGGTCGTGCCACCGATGTATTTGTCGGCGGTAAACAGACGCTTGCCGACGGCTGCATCTGCTAGCATAGCCTTATCGCTTTTGTGCGCGGCGCCCTTGCGGTGCCGCGCTTTCTGTTCGTTTAGACCATGCAACCGCATGGGGGATTGGAGCGTCTATGCCCACACCTTCCACTGCACGCATGCACGACTTCGAGGTCGTCTCGAACCGGGAGATCGCCGACGGTATCTTCTCGCTCGTTATCTCGGCCCCCAAGCTTGCAAGTGCGCTCAAGCCCGGTCAGTTTGTGAACATCGCCGTCCCCGGCGATGCGTCTTCTCTGCTTCGTGTGCCCTTGAGTTTCTACCGCGCCGACGCCGAGGCCGGCACCGTCGAGCTGTGGTACGCTGTCGTGGGCGACGATACCCGCCGTTTGTCCCAGATGGGCCTGGCTCCACCTCTAACCTGTTGGGCCCCGGTGGCCGTGGCTGGATGGTACCCGAGGGCACCAGGAAGGCACTGCTCGTCGCCGGTGGCATCGGCGTTCCGCCTGTGCTGTGTCTTGCCGGCATGCTTGCCGAGCAGGGTGTTGATGTGGACGTGTGCCTGGGCTTTGGCACCGCTTCCAAGGCCGTGGGTGTCGATGAGTTCCGTGCGCTGGGCGCCACGGTTAACGTGTGCACCGACGACGGTTCGCTCGGCACGCACGGTTTTTGCACCGATCCGGCAGCCGAGCTGCTTGGAGAGGGCGGCTACGACTACGTCGCCAGCTGCGGCCCCGCCGTCATGATGAAGAAGGTCGCCGCCGCTGCCGCCGAGGCCGGTGTGTACTGCGAGGTGTCGCTCGAACGCATGATGAGCTGTGGCTTTGGCGCCTGCAACACCTGCAATGTCGAGACGGTCGACGGTATGAAGGGTGCTTGTATGTGCGGCCCCGTGTTCGATGCTTCCAAGGTGGTGGTCTTCTAGTGGGTACCGTGAACATGGCCGTCGATTTCGGCGGCGTCAAGATGCAGAACCCCATTAACACCGCAGCCGGTACCTTTGGCTACGGTTGCAGTTCCAGAACTTCTTTGATGTTTCCCAGCTGGGCGCCATCACCACCAAGGGTTGCGCTGCCGAGCCCTGGCCCGGCAATCCCGCGCCCCGCATGGCCGAGATTCCCGGCGGTATGATCAACTCCGTGGGTCTTCAGAACCCCGGCGTGGCCGCCTTTGCCCGCGAGTCCGGTCCGTGGCTCGAACAGCTGTCCAAGGACGGCTGCCAGGTCATCTGTCAGGTTGCCGGTCACTCCGTTGACGAGTTTGTCCGCGCACTCGAGATGTATGTCGAGCTGTGCCCCTGGGCTGCCGGCTACGAGATCAACGTGAGCTGCCCTAATATCGCCGCCGGCGGTGCCGCCATGGGCTCCACGCCCGAGGGCGCCTCTTCCGTTATGGCTGCTTGCCGCAAGGTGACCGATAAGCCGCTGTTCGTGAAGATGGCGCCGGTCAACGTCGCCGAGATCGCCAAGCCCTCGAGGCTGCCGGCGCCGACGGCCTTTCGGTCATCAACTCCATCCAGGGCATGGCCATCGACGTCCATACCCGCAAGTCCCGCGTGGCCAAGCCCAAGGGCGGCCTTTCGGGCCCGCTGTGCCACCACATCGCCGTGCGCATGGTCTGGGAGGTTGCCCAGGCCGTCGATATCCCCATCAACGGTGTCGGCGGTGTCATGACTGGCGAGGATGCGGCTGAGTTTATCCTGGCCGGCGCCACCTGCGTGTCGGTCGGCATGGCCAACTTCGTCGATCCGTGCGCTTCGCTTAAGATCGCGCATGAGCTCGAGGCCTGGCCGAGTCCCAGGGCGTAAAGGACATCAACGAGCTGGTGGGTGCTTTCGAATGCTAGAGAATGATGCCCGCGACCGTGTTATCGTCGCCCTCGACTGCGACCGTGAGCGCGCGCTCGAGCTCGCCCACGAGCTTTCGGGCCATGCCGCCTGGCTCAAGGTCGGCATGACGCTCTATTACGCTGAGGTCCCCAGATCGTCAAGACCTTTAAGGACCTTGGCTTTAAGGTCTTCCTCGACCTTAAGTTCCATGACATTCCGCATCAGGTGCGCGGCGCTGCCCGCTCGGCCTCGCTTGCCGGTGCCGACCTGCTTTCGGTCCACGGCCTGGGCTCGGGTGCTATGCTCGCTGCCTGCCGCGAGGGTGCCGAGGAGGCGCGTGAGGACCGCGCCAAACTCGTCGCCATCACCGTGCTCACGAGCATGAATCAGGATGCCTTGAGCGAGATCGGCGTCGAGTCGCCCGTGGCCGAGGAGGCCGCCCGCTTGGCAAAGCTTGCTCAGGACAGTGGCATCGATGGCATCGTGTGCTCACCGATGGAGGCTCACGACATGCGTGAGCTGCTGGGTCCTGATGCCCTGATCGTGACTCCGGGTGTGCGTCCGGTGGGTGCCGCCTTGGTGACCAGTCTCGCGTGGCGACGCTTCCCAGGCTATCGAGCGTGGCGCAAGCCACATTGTGGTGGGCCGTCCCATCACCGGTGCCGACGATCCGGTTGCCGCCTTTGACGCCATCGTCGCCGAGCTGGTCGAAAACGTCGCGTAAAAGATTCCCCTAAGTCACCACTTTTGGGTCTCATTAGCACAAAATAGCCCCTGTGCCTGCGTAAACTTTCCCATCCTTTGTGTGGAATCGCAGGTCAGGGGCTTAACTTTGGGCGCAGTATATTGCACTTTTTGCGGGTATCGTCTAACCTATGGAGCCGCGATTAGGCATTTTGTACGTTCTACGTGCTAAAATGCCAATTATTGAATCAGATATAACCCAACTATTTGGAGGTACGAATGGCACTCCCTCAGCTTACCGACGAGCAGCGCAAGCAGGCTCTTGAGAAGGCTGCTGCCGCACGTCACGCCCGCGCTGAGCTTCGCGAGCAGATCAAGAAGGGCGAGAAGTCCCTCGAGTCCGTGCTCAACTCCGATGACCCCATCGCTTCCCGCATGAAGGTTTCCACCCTCATCGAGTCTCTCCCCGGTTATGGCAAGGCCAAGGCCGCCAAGATCATGGAGGAGCTCGGTATCTCCGCTACTCGTCGCGTCCAGGGCCTCGGTGTCCGTCAGCGCGAGCAGCTCCTCGAGCAGCTGACCAAATAAGTGAGCGCTCAGGATTCCAAGCTCTTTGTGATTTCTGGACCGTCAGGCGCAGGCAAGGGTACGCTCGTCACTCATGTGCGCGAGCGCCGCTCGAACCTGGGTCTGACGGTTTCGGCTACCACGCGAGCACCACGCAAAGGTGAGGTCGACGGCGTCAACTACTTTTTTCTGACGCGCGAGGAGTTCGACCGCCGCGTGGCAAACGGTGAGTTTGTTGAGTGGGCCGAGGTCCACGGTAACTGCTACGGCACGTTGGTGAGCGAGGTCACATCCAAGCTCGCCTCGGCTCGTCTCTGATTTTGGAGATCGATGTCCAGGGCGCCCTGCAGGTGAAGGAGCGTTTCCCCGAGGCCGTGCTGATCTTTATCAAGCCGCCTTCGCTTGAGGTGCTCCGCGAGCGTCTAGTCGGTCGCGGTACCGAGACGCCCGAGACGATTGAGCTGCGTATGGCAAACGCCGCCGATGAGCTTGCCCTTGCCGACCGCTACGACGACGTCGTGGTGAATGACGATCTCGACCGCGCGACCGATGAGCTCGTTCGCGTTCTCGATATGCATGAAAGGATCTGAGGTCCGTGTCCGTTGTAAAGCCTTGCATTGACGATCTTCTGGAGAAGACCGATCACAACCGCTTCCTGCTCGCTTCGCTTGCCTCCAAGCGCGCCTGCGACATCAATAGCATGCTGCGTGGCCAGCACAACCGCGTGCTTGCCGTTCAGGATGTCGATGACATCACCATCGGGCTTTCCGGTGCCGATACCATCTCGATGGCTATGGACGAGATTGTCGACGGCGACATCTCTTACGACGAGGCCCGTTACGAGAAGGCGCTCGGCCACAAGGTTGCTGAAGCCTAAATGGCGGCTCGCGTCTGCCTAGTCCACTATCACGAGGTTGGCTGAAGGGCAAGAACCGCGCACATTTTGAGCATATCCTCATGGATAACATCAAGGCGGCCTTGGCCGCCTTTTCCGTGAACGCCGTGTCTCGAATTTCCGGTTATATCCTCGTGACCTTTAACGAGCATCAGGCCGACGAGGCGGCGCGTGTCATCCGCACCGTCCCCGGCGTTGCCCGTGTGTCTTTGGCGTATCACACCAACCGCGACCCGCAGGAGTACTGCGCCGCCGCTGTGAAGGCGCTGCGCGAGTTTGGTTCCTTCGATTCGTTTAAGGTGCACGCCAAGCGCTCCAATACTGACTATGAGCTCACCTCGATCGATATCAATCGACAGGTTGGCGAGGTGCTGTGTGAGGTGTTTCCCGATAAAAAGGTCCAGATGCACGACCCCGACGCGATGGTGCACGTTCTGGTGGTTCAGGGTAGTGTCTACGTGTATGCGCGCTCCGAGCGCGGCGTTGGCGGCCTTCCGGTGGGTTCTGCCGGCAAGGTCGTGACGCTTCTGTCGTCGGGTATCGATTCTCCGGTGGCGACCTGGATGCTCGCGCGTCGCGGCGCGGTGTGCGTGCCGGTGCATTTCTCCGGTCGTCCGCAGACGCCCGACACGAGTGAATACCTGGTGCAGGACATCATCCGTGCGCTTGAGCCGGGTGTCCAGATCGGCCGCCTGTACGTGGTGCCGTTTGGCGACTGCCAGCGTGAGATTTCGGTCACCTGTCCCAGCAACCTGCGCGTGATCATGTATCGCCGCATTATGTATTCGGTTGCTGAGCGCATTGCACACATCGAGGGTGCCAGGGCCATCGTTACGGGCGAATCGCTTGGGCAGGTTGCCTCCCAAACGCTTGAGAACATCATGGCCGTCAACGAAGCGTGAAGATTCCCGTGTTCCGTCCTCTCATCGGTTCGGACAAACAGGAGATCATCGCACGCGCCGAGGAGATCGGTACGTTCGATATCTCGACTGAGGCCGCTCCCGACTGCTGCACGCTGTTTATGCCGCGTCGTCCCGAGACGCACGCCCAACTCGATGCCGTGCACGAGGCCTGGGAGCTGTTCGACCACGAGGAGATGATTGAGCGCCTGCTCAAGCAGACCGAGTACATCGACTTCGAGAGCAACACATATAAGGCCCCTAAGACCTTAAAACGCAAACATTCGGAGCTTGCTCCGCGTGAGATTTACCAAGATCACGAGTAAATTTGTGCATAGACCGACGATGCGCCTGCATCGTCGGTCTTTTGCTATCTGGGCATTTTGCGGCTAAGTGTTCATTTGCTGACGTTTGCCTGAATAAATGGACAGATTTGTGCAAGGTTTTGGTCGTTTTTGGTTTGACCGCAAAACCGGTTTTGGGGCGTGGCTGTTGTGGAGCTCCTTTCCTGACACGATGGTGTTGGGAGGTTTTGCTATGGCGCAGCGCGAACAACACGAACGAGTCAAAAAGATGGACTGCTGGGCGGGCAAGCTGCTCGGTCATAAGGCAGTGGTGATGGCGATACTGGTCGTCATTGCGATGGCGAGTGGGCTGGCGATGGCGAACCTTGGCGGCGGTGCCGGCGGTGTGTCGTTTGAGCGCACTGATGGTTCGGGCACGTTAGTGGTGCCGGGATCCGGCGATGCTTCGAGCGGAAAGACATCCGAAGGCTCTTCGCCTAAGGCGTCTGCCGCGGCAGAGGTCTATGTCGATGTTGATGGCGCCGTGGTGTCACCCGGTGTATATCGCCTCAAAGACGGGGCGCGGGTGGCTCAGGCGATTGATGCCGCCGGCGGGCTGGCGCCCGAAGCAGACGTTACGGGGCTTAATCGTGCATCCAAGGTCACTGATGGACAAAAAATTCACGTTCCAACGGTAGGGGAGCAGCAGGTGTCCATTGCGGAAGCCGGTGTTGATGGTGGGGCTTCCGCATCATCAGGCGTCGGTGGCGCAACAGCCTAGTAAACATTAATACGGCAAGCTCGGCAGAGCTGCAGACGCTCTCGGGAATCGGTCCCTCAATGGCACAGTCGATTATCGATGAGCGGACAAAGAACGGTGCTTTTGCTTCGGTTGACGATCTGATGCGCGTGTCGGGAATCGGCGAGAAGAAGCTTGCCAAAATCAAAGATTGCATCTGCGTATGAGTGCGACCGAGCGAGAGCACGTGATACCTCCGCGGCCCCTGATTCCGTGGACGATGGCCCTGTGTGCCGGCATGTGCGTGAGCTGCGCCTTGGTGCTCAGCATAGCCGCTGATGCGCTGCTGAGGGAGCGGGCGACGGCGGTCGGGCCGCTATGGGCCATTCCCGTTGCGGCAGCGGTTTTCGTTGTGCTGGCTCACTCTTGTGCGAGGCTTGCCCCTTTGAAGCGGTGGCTGTATGCCGCGTCCGTCGGTCTCGTGGCGGGAGCGGTCGTCTCGGCGTGGTGGGCTGTGGGTGCGCTCAGCGCCTCGAGGGCGCTCGACGGTCGAGCGGCAAGCGGCCTCGAGTTTGTCGTGCAGGGTGATCCATCCATAAACGACGACGTGTATTCCTATACCTGCGAGGCACGCGCGGACGGTAAGAACTTGGCAACGGTTCGCCTATCGTGTGATCGTGAGCTCAAGGTCGGGGCGCACGTGCGTGTTATCGGTCGCGTTTCACGTTTTGAGAACGATGCATATGGACGATCGCGCGTGCTCCGAGGCGAGGTGCGCAAGGCTAAAGCCGTTCGAGTCGTGTCGGTCGATGAGGGCTCTCCGGTGCCGCTGCTTCGGCTGAGAAATGGGCTGCTTGCGTCCATCGCGCCTGCGACCGACCCGGCGCGGGCGCTCATAGCCGGTGTCGCCTGCGGTCGTTCGGCCGAGCTGCGCGCCCAGCCGGCGGGCGACTGGTTTTCGGTGACGGGAACGGCGCATCTTATCGCCGTCTCGGGCAGCCATTTGGCTATCGTGGGGTTTGTAATCGAGGGTGTATTGCAAAAGACTCGGTGCTCACGTGGTCTTCAGCGGGCGATATTGGCGATAACGCTTGTCGGCTATGCTGCCTTTACGGGGGCGTCTCCCTCGGCCGTGCGTGCGTGCTGCATGGTGTTCGTGACGCTTGTCGTAAACGGCGCGGGGCGTCGTCGGCACGGCCTTTCGGCACTCTTCGTAACCATGTCCATCTTTGTGCTACTGCGGCCGACGGTGCTGTTCGAGATGGGCTTTCAACTCTCGTGTGCCAGCGTCTTAGCCATTCTGTGCTTTTGTCCCTATGCGACCTACGCTTTGGGTGAGCTAGGTGTGCCATCAGGCTTTGCCAGCGTGCTTTCCGTCACGCTGTGCTCACAACTGGCGACACTTCCCATTACCATTCCTGCCTTCGGTACATTCTCGCTCATTGCTCCGTTGGCAAATGCGGTCATCGGTCCGGTGGTGAGCGTACTGCTCGCTGTGTCGATCGTGCTGGCTCCCTTTTCGCTCGTGGGACCGTTGCGGACTTGGGCGCTCGTTGTGCCCATGATTGCCGCCCGTTGCGCGCTGTTCTTCGAGCAGCTGTTTGCCGCCGTGCCGGGTGCATACGTGAGCGTGCCGCCCGATAGCATGTGGATTTACCTAGTGCCGTGTTTTCTGGCGGTTCTGCTGGTCTGGTGGCCGCGTCCCCGTGCACGTCCTATGGCGGCGGGGCTTGCATGCCTGATGCTCTTGGCTGCGATTCCGTACGTCTATTGGGATCGATTCGCTCCGCCTTCGGTGACGGTGCTCGATGTGGCCAGGCCGATGCGATTCTTATCCGCCAAGGCGGCGCGGTAGCTCTCGTCGACTGCGGGCTCGACGAGCGTGTGGTTGCGGCGTTGGTTCGCAATAACGTGCACCATATCGATGCCGTTTTTGTGACGCATTGGGATGAGGACCACTGGGGTGGTTTGCCTGCCGTGCTCGAACAGTTTTCGGTCGGAACGATTGCCGTGGCGGCGGATGCGCTGGAGGATGCTCCTGCCGAGGTATTGAACCGACCTGGCGTGGAGTATCGGCAGGTGCGCCGTGGGGATACGGTCGACATCGGCTTATTTTGCGCTCGCGTGATGTGGCCATTCGAGTTCGTGGATGGCGAGGGAAATGAGGACTCGCTTGTCCTGCTGCTCTCTTATGTTCAGGAAGGCAAGGGCCTGCGAATACTTCTCACCGGTGATGCCGAGCTCGACCAAGAGCGGGAATTCGTGCAGGAGGTGGGGGATATCGATGTCCTTAAACTTGGGCATCACGGCTCCAAGGTTTCAGTCGATGGCGAGTTGCTGGACGTCCTGAAGCCCGAGCTTTCCCTCGCAAGCGCCGGTGAGGGGAATCGATACGGCCATCCGTCCGATGCCTGTATCGATGCCGTTAAGGAAGCGGGTGGTGTGTTCGCGTGTACCATCGAACACGGCGACATTACCGTCACACCGACTGCGAATTGCTTTGCGATGCGATGCCAGCGACCGTGACGACGTCGTTGGCGTGTGGTGGGCCTCTGGGCTAGAATGGCACGGAACGAATACGAAGGCCTGCGGGAGGGGGGCGCAATGTCCGAAACCGGTTTGCTGCCGGCATATCTGATCGTCGGTACCGACGGAGTTAAGCGCGACCACGCCGTCTCGCGTATGAAAGCGCGTCTGGAAAAATCGGGTATGGTCGAGTTCAACCTCGACGAGCGAGACATGACCAAGGACCCCGATATCGAGTCCATTATCGGATCGCTTAACACCTTTCCGATGGGCAGTGAGTTTCGTCTGGTAATCCTCGATGGCTGCTCAAAGCTCGCCAAGGCGGTCTCGGAGCCGCTCGTTGGGTATCTGGCGAGTCCCAGCCCACAACGGTCTGCCTCATCATCGCCGACTCACTTGCCAAGAATACGCGCCTGTATAAGGCAATCGCCAAGATCGACAAGAAGCTATCGTCGATTGCTCGGGTACCAAGCGCTGGGAACTGCCGCGCCGTGTTCAGCAGATGGCGACGCAGCGCGGTAAGTCGATTTCGACGCGGCCGCCGAGGAGCTCGTCTCGCGTTCGGGCGAAAACACGCGCATGCTCGATAACGACTTGGCTAAGCTTGCCCAGATGGTCGAGTCGCCTCAGATTGAACTTGCCGATGTTGAGCGCTGGATTGTTCGTACGGCCGAGGTCCAACCCTGGGACTTCCTCAACGCCGTCTCGGCTCGCGATATGCGGCGTTCGCTCGAGCTCTTTAAGCTCCTGCCTCCAAGAGCTACGTGTGGACTTACACATTGCTGTGCGGTCGCATTCGCGAGCTTATCGTCGCCAAGGCGCTCGACGCGCGTGGGCAGGGTCGCGAGCTGGCCGCAACGCTCAAGCTCCAGTCCTGGCAGGTCAAGAATCACCTGACCTGGGCACGTCGCTTTTCGATGGCAGAGCTCATCGCAGCGCTCGAGGGTGCGGTCGATGTGGAGCTCGCGCTCAAGGGTTCGGCCGATTCTCAGACGGCGCTTTTGCTCTGGATTACGAACATCTTGAGAAAATCGTGATGATACCTGCCTATTTGACAAATTCGTTCTATCCCTTTGAGAGGGAGCGTGCTATAGTAGGCGCTTGCATGACCTCACCGTGTCTCAGAGGTGTCATACATTTTTTGCAAGGAACTCGAAAGGAACTCCAGAAGTGGCAAACATCAAGTCTCAGAAGAAGCGTATCCGCACCAATGAGGCAGCTCGCATGCGTAACAAGGCTGTCAAGTCCGAGCTCAAGACGCTGACCAAGCACGTCCAGTCCGCCGTCGCCGAGGGCGACGCCGAGAAGGCCCAGGCTGCCCTCAAGACCGTCACCAAGCGTCTCGACATGGCTGCCGCCAAGCATGTTATCCACAAGAACCAGGCTTCCAACCGCAAGTCCGGTCTTGCCAAGCTCGTGAACAGCATCAACGCCTAAGTTGTAAATTTCACACCACACAGATTACGCGCATAAATGGAGCCTGTTTTATGGAACAGGCTCCATTTTTGTACCGCTCGGGTAAGATAGTCCGCATGAATACTTCAATTGACATTTCCCACATCCGCAACTTCTCGATCGTTGCGCATATCGACCATGGCAAGTCCACGATCAGCGACCGCATCCTCGAGCTCACCCATACCGTCGACGAACGCGACATGGAGTCGCAGCTGCTCGACACCATGGATATCGAGCGCGAGCGCGGCATTACGATCAAGTCCAATGCCGTCCGCGTTTCCTATGACGCCGACGATGGTGAGACGTATCAGTTCAATCTGATCGATACGCCGGGCCACGTTGACTTTACCTATGAGGTCTCGCGCTCGCTGGCAGCCTGTGAGGGCGCGGTACTCGTTGTCGACGCCACGCAGGCGTCGAGGCGCAGACCGTTTCCAACGCGACGCTCGCCATGAACGCCAATCTGGACATTGTGCCCGCCATCAACAAGATCGACCTGCCCTCGGCCCATCCCGACGAGGTTAAGACCGAGATCGAGGACGACCTGGCGATTCCCGCCGATGATGCCGTGTGCGTCTCGGGCAAGACCGGCGAGCATTCACGATCTGCTGGAGTCCATCGTCTTTTTGATTTCGCCGCCTAAGGGCGATGCAAACGCTCCGCTCAAAGCGCTCATTTTGGATTCGTACTTTGACGAGTATCGCGGTGTGGTGGCTACGGTGCGCGTCTTCGATGGTTCCATCAAAAAGGGCGATACTCTGCTTATGATGCAGGCCAAGGGTGACTTTTTGGTCGACGGCGTGGGCGTCAAGCGTCCTGCCGAGACCCGGTCGACGCGCTGACCGTCGGCGAGGTTGGCTATGTGGTCACGGGTCTGAAGGACCCCGAGGCTGTGCGCGTGGGCGATACCCTTACGTGGGCTTCGAACCCCTGCCCCGAGCCTCTGCCGGGCTACCGCGAGGCCAAGCCCATGGTCTACACGGGCCTGTTCCCGATCGACAACAAGGACTACGAGAACCTGCGTGACGCCCTCGATAAGCTGCACGTCAACGACCCGTCGTTGGTGTGGGAGCCCGAGACGTCGGTGGCGCTCGGTTTCGGCTTCCGCGTGGGCTTCCTGGGCCTGCTGCACATGGAAGTCGTCAAGGAACGCCTGGAGCGCGAGTTCAACCTGGACCTCATTGCCACGAGTCCCTCGGTCGACTATCACGTCTACAAGACCGACGGCGAAATGATCGATGTCCGCAGTCCGCAGGACCTTCCCGAGGCCACGCGCATCGAACGTATCGAGGAACCCTACCTCAAGGCAAAGATCATCTGCCCGCCTGAGTACACGGGTGCCGTCATGCAGCTCGCCATCGAGCACCGCGGCGTCACAACCGACATGATCCACCTGACGAGCAAATCGGTCGAGATGCGCTTCGATATGCCGCTCGCTGAGCTCATCTTGGACTTCTTCGATCAGCTCAAGAGCCGCACCAAGGGTTACGCCTCGCTCGACTATGAGTTCAACGAATATCGCCCCTCTGAGCTCGTCAAGCTCGACATCCTGCTTTCGGGCGACGAGGTGGACGCGCTTTCGTTTATCGTCCATAAGGACAAGGCATATGGCCTGGCCCGTGGCCTGTGCGACAAGCTCAAGGAGATCATCCGCGTCAGCTGTTCGAGGTGCCCATCCAGGGTGCTATCGGCAACAAGATCATCGCCCGTTCCACCGTCAAGGCGCGTCGCAAGGACGTTCTTGCTAAGTGCTACGGCGGCGATATCTCGCGTAAGCGCAAGCTGCTCGAGAAGCAGAAAGAGGGCAAGAAGCGCATGAAGGCCATCGGATCGGTCGAGGTCCCGCAGGAGGCCTTTATGGCGATCCTCAAGGTGGACGAGTAGGTCTATGGCGCTTTCTGAATACAGCAAGCGGCTGCTGGGCGCCTATGCCGAGCAGCCGTTCCTTATGGCTCCCATGGCGGGCGTGACCGACCCTGCTACCGTATCATGTGCCGCCGCCGCGGTGCCAACCTTGCCTACAGCGAGATGGTGAGCGTGGCGGGCCTTGCCTATGCCAGCAATAAGACGTGGCGCCTGGTGCTACCGGCCGACGAGGAGCAGCAGATTTGCGTGCAGCTCTTTGGCTCCAAACCCGATCAGTTTGCGAGCGCCGTCGCTGCCGTCGAGGAACGTGTGGGCGATCGCCTGTCGCTCATCGATATCAACATGGCATGTCCCGCCCGCAAGGTCGTTACCAAGGGCGAGGGCTCGGCGCTCATGCGCACGCCCGACCTGGCCGAGAAGATCGTCGAGGCCACGGTGGGCGCGGCGCACGTGCGTGACCGTCAAGATTCGCAAGGGCTTTTATGCCGAGGACCGCAATGCCGCGACATTTGCCCAGATGCTTGAGAGTGCAGGGGCTGCCGCAGTCGCCGTGCATGGTCGTTGCGCCACGCAGCTCTACACGGGCCAGGCCGATTGGTCTGTCGTCGATGAGGTTGCCGACGCTGTCGAGATTCCCGTGATTGGTTCGGGCGATGTGTTCTCGGCCGAGGACGCTGCTGAGCATCTGCACGGCTCGGGTGCCAGCGCGGTGTTTATCGCGCGCGGCATCTACGGCAATCCGTGGGTGTTCGGCGATGCCCGAGCCCTTGCACTCGATGGCACGCCGGTTCCTTCTCGCTCCTCGGTCGAGCGCCTGGAGGCTCTGCGCGAGCACCTGACGTTGACGCACGAGCTTCTGCCGCTCATGTCGCGTGCTCGCACGTACGCAAGCTGGTACTTAAAGGGTATGCCCCATGCCGCCGCCTGGCGCGCTCAGGTGGTGCGTTGCTCTACTTACGAGGAGTTTATGGCGCTGGTCGATGATATCGAGCGCGACGTGGTGGCCTGCGAGGCCGCGCTTGCCGCCGGCGAGTCGGTGCCTGCTCATCCGCTGGAGGCCTAACGGTGGCCGTTACCGCGCTGTACGTGCACGTGCCGTTTTGCGCTCAAAAGTGCCGGTACTGCGACTTTGACTCGCGCAGCTTTGCTGCGTATGATTTGGATGCCGCGCTTGATTCCTATTTTGAGCAGTTGTATGCGCGCCTCGATTCCTTTGGCGACGCCGGGGCGCTTGCGCAGGTCTGCACGGTCTATACTGGCGGCGGCACGCCATCGCTGGCAGGGGAGCGCCTGGTGGAACTTGCCCGGCGTATCTCCATGTGGTGCAAACCCTTTGAATTTACTTGCGAAGCCAATCCTGAGTCCCTGACCGCTGAGCTCGCCACCGCGCTTGCCGAGGCGGGTGTCACGCGCATCTCTCTGGGCGTGCAAACCCTCGACAATACCGAGCTGGCTGCTATTGGCCGCATTCACGATGCTAATCGCGCACTTGCGGCTATCGCGACGGTGAAGGACGCTGGCCTCGATGTGTCGTGCGACCTGATGTGCGGCCTTCCCGGGCAGACGGCCGCAAACTGGCGGAGCACGCTCGATGGCGTGTTGGCGGCGGCGCCTCATCATGTGTCGGTCTACCCGCTCACGCTCGAGGAGGGGACGCCCCTTTACCGCATGGCGTGCCGTGACGAGTCGCTCGAGCCCGATGAGGATTTTCAGGCTTCGTGCATGGACGCGGCGCGTGAGCGCCTGGGTGCGGCCGGCTATCATCCGTATGAGGTGGCGAGCTACGCGCTCGACGGCCATGAGTGCGCCCATAACATTGCCTACTGGACCGGACGGGGCTACCTGGCCTGGGCCGTTCTGCCGCCGGTATGCTTGATACTGGGGATTTCGACCGTCTTGCAGGTTTGTTCCCCGGCGTGTCTGCTCGAGGCGACGCGTACCGTGTGCGTTTGGTTCAGCGCGACGATGACGCGACGTCGTTTGAGCCGAATACCTGTCGCAGCGAGAGGCTGCGGCCGAAGACCTGATGCTCGCTTGTCGCATGACGCGCGGTATTGCGTCCGACCTGTTGGTTCGCGCGGCTCGTGTCATCCCGGCCGATGAGCTGACAGCCGCTTGTGATCGCGCGCTCGAATTGGGTCTTGCCACTTGGGTGCCCGAGACGCTCGGGGTCCATGAGGGACCCTTTACTTCGGCAGATGTCGTCGCGGGCCATGTTCGAGCTCGTTTAGCACCGACACACCTGGGCTGGCTCGATGGAAATGTTCTGTTCGAGCTGTTTTGGGATCTAGCTTAGGCCGCTCGGGTAGAATTACCGGAATATATACGCTGCTGTGAGCAGGAGGTTGCCGCGCATGGCGACGATGAACGAAAAAGATTACTACGAGATTCTAGGTGTCTCCAAGGACGCCACCTCGCGTGATATTCAAAAGGCCTTCCAGCAAAAGGCCCGTAAGCTCCATCCGGACGTCAACAAAGAGCCGGATGCCGAGGAAAAGTTTAAAGAGGTTTCCGAGGCCTACGCCGTGCTTTCGGATGAGCAAAAACGTGCGCGCTACGATGCCATGCGTTCTGGCAATCCCTTTGCCGGTGCCCCTACGGCTTCGCCCTATGGTGGCGGCTATGCCGGCAACACGGGCTATGGCAATCCCTTTGAGGGCGGCTTTCCTTTTGGCGGTGCCTGGGGCCAGCAGCGTCGCGGCCAGGCTGCCTACAATCCCGAGAACGGCGCCAACGTGGTCGTCGATATCAAACTGGACGCCAAGGAGGCCAAGGACGGTGCCCGCAAGACCGTCCGCTATACGCGCTTCGATACCTGTGGTCACTGCGGCGGCTCGGGTTCTGTCTCCTCCGAGCATGCCCATACCTGCCCGAGCTGCGGTGGCCGCGGGCACATCGACGTCGACTTGTCCTTCCTGTTTGGTGCGGGCACGTTCCAGTCGGTCTGCCCCGAGTGCGGCGGTTCCGGTAAGGTCGTGGCCGACCCCTGCCCCGATTGCGGTGGCAGCGGTCGTACTCGCGTAACCTCCGAGCAGACGATTGAGTTTCCTGCCGGCACGCACGATGGCGACGAGGTCCGCATTAGCGGCATGGGTCACGCCGGCACTAACGGTGCCGCTGGCGGTGATCTAGTCGGCCGTGCCCATGTCGAGTCCGAGCGCTTGGAAGGCAAAGCTCGTACCGGTTTTTACCTGATGGGCATCGTGGCGCCGTTTTTGGTACTCTCGGCCATCTCGGGCGTGTTCTCGGCCTTTGCTGTGATGTGCTTTATTCCGTTTACCATGGGCCTGTTCATGGTGCTTTCGGACGGCGTGCTTCATCGCAGCCTGCTGTGGTGGAAGCGCGGTGCGATGCAGTTTGCCAACGGTTTTGCCAATGGCTTCATGTTCGCGCTCGTGTCGGTTTGGTTCGCGAGCTGCTCGCAACGGGCCATGCTTTCGCCTTACGGAATGCAATAACATCAAACCCTCTGTTTGCGGTTGGCCCAGCTTGGGTATAGGACGCACTGTGACAATAATGAAAGTCGGAAGGATTCGGTCGTGTCGGAAAATAGGGATTACTACGAGGTACTTGGCGTCGACAAGGATGCCGACGCGCGGACGATTAAGCGCGCGTTTCTAAAGAAGGCCCGTACCGTACACCCGGACGTTTCGGACGACCCCGAGGCCGAGGCCAAGTTCAAGGAGCTCAACGAGGCCTATTCCGTTCTTTCCGATGAGCAGAAGCGTGCTAACTACGACCGTTACGGCACTGCCGACGGCCCTGGTGGTTCGGGCTACGTCGATATCAACGATATCTTTGGTGGTATGGGCATGGACGACTTGTTCTCGTCGTTTTTTGGCGGCGGTGCCGGCGGTGGCGCCCGCAGCCGTCGCGAGCGTCGTCGCGGTCGTGACATGGCCATCTCGCTTTCGGTGACGCTCGAGGAGGCGGCGCTCGGCTGCAAAAAGACAATCAGCTATGACCGCTTTGCTCCTTGCGAGGACTGCAATGGCACCGGTAGGCAGAGGGCGCACAGGAAAAGCAGTGCGGCCGCTGCCACGGCACGGGCTATGTCACGACGGTTCAGCGATCGTTTTTGGGCCAGGTTCAGTCTTCCTCGCCTTGCCCCGACTGCCATGGCGAGGGCACGGTTATCGACCATCCCTGCGAGACCTGCGATGGTCAGGGCCGCACGCCTTCGCATGAAAAGATTGACATCGATATTCCCGCCGGCGTTTCGACCGGTCGACAGCTGCGTGTGAGCGGCTTTGGCGAGGCCGGTCTTCGCGGCGAGCCTTCGGGCGACTTGATTGTCAACGTGCGCGTTGCCGACCATGAGCGCTTTAAGCGCAACGGTGACGACCTGTACCTGGTGAGCGATATCTCGATTGCGCAGGCTGCGCTCGGCTGCGAGATCGATGTCGAGGGCATTATGCCCGACGAGGTCGTTAAGGTGTGCGTCCCCGCCGGCGCCCAGTACGGCGACACCGTGAGCGTCAATAATTACGGCATGCCGCGCATTGGCGGTGGCGGTTCGCGTGGCCGCTTGATCGTGCAACTGCGCGTGGTCGTTCCCACCAATCTTTCCAATAAGCAGCGCGAGCTGCTCCGTGCTTTTGCCGATGAGATGGGCGATGACGTCGCTTCCGGTAAGAAGTCGGTGACCGACCGTATCAAGAGTGCCCTCGACGATATCCTCGATTAAGGAGCCCGCGTGCTCGCACCCCATATTTCCGTCGTCAACCTCGGCTGCCGTGTCAACCGGTTGAGTCTGACCGTATCACTGCCGATCTTATGCGCCTGGGTTTTGCTATGGTGGAGCCCCAGGATGCCGACCTGATCGTCATTAACACCTGTGCCGTTACGGGCGAGGCCGAGGCCAAGACCCGTAAGGCCGTCCGTCATGCGCTGGCCCATCCAAATGAGCCCTATGTAGTCGTGACCGGATGCGTGGTCAATTTGCATCCCGAGGAGCTGTTGGAGCTTTCGGATCGCGTGATTGCCGAGCCGTCTAAGATCGATGTCGCCGAACGTGTCTGCGATGTGCTGGGTGTCGAATCCGATAGTGTGGCCGCCTGCAGCGACAGCGATGTGGTCGACGCTCTGGGTCGCTCGCGTCTGGGTGTGAAGATCCAGGATGGCTGCAACCACCGTTGCACCTATTGCATCGTGTGGAAGGCCCGCGGTCCCGAGCGTTCCGTGCCCGTCGAGTCCGTGCTTGAGCAAGTTCGCGAGGCCCAGGAGGCCGGCGTGCCCGAGGTGGTGCTGACCGGTGTGAACCTGGGTGCCTACGATGGCAAGAGCGCGACCGACGAGCATGTCGAAATCGATGAGCTGCTCGAGGCCATCATGGAGCGCACGACTATTGCGCATGTGCGCATTTCCTCGGTCGAACCCATGGATATCTCTGAGCGCCTGCTTAAGGTTATGGCGCGCTATCCGCAGCGTATTGCCCCGTTTTTGCACCTGCCCGTACAGTCCGGCTGTACGGCGACGCTGCATCGCATGGGTCGTCCCTATAGTGCCGAGGCCTTTGAGGACACGGTGCGCATGATTCGCGCCATCCTGCCGCAGGCGTCTCTTTCGTGCGACGTCATCGTCGGTTTTCCTGGTGAGACGGACGAGGAGTTCGAGGAGTCGCTGGCGCTGTGCCGCCGCGTGGGGTTCTCGCGTATGCACGTGTTCCGCTACAGTAAGCGTCCCGGTACCCTTGCTGCCGACATGCCCGACCAGGTGCCGCCCGAGGTTATGGCCGAGCGCAGCCGCCGTATGCGAGACGCGGCGCAGGAGCTCGCTATCGCCGACGCTCGTCGTCGCGTGGGCACCGTTGAGCGCGCCGTGCTCGAGTATGGTGACAACCTGACGCTCGGTTCGTTCCATCATGCCCGTCTTGACGATACCTGTGGACTTACAGCCCCGTGCCTGCTCGATGTTGCTATCATCGGAGTCGATGATTCCGGCTTGGTCCATGCGCGCAGGGAGGTCCATGGAAGCCTCGAAGATTAGACTTACCGTTCCCGAGGGAGTTGATCCCTCGCGTGTTTTGGGCGCCGGCGACGGCGTCCTTCGTGCGCTCGAGAGCTTGGTTCGCGCTCACGTGGTCGCCCGTGGCGATAGGATCTCCGTGAGCGGCGACCCGGACGAGGTCGAGCTCGTGGCTCGCTTTTTCGAACATGCTTTTCGCGAGGCGGCGGCCGGTCGTACCCTGTCTGCCGACGATGTCTCGCGTTGCCTGGCCGTCTTGCGCGACGGCGAGCATGAGGCACATCGCTTCGCGATGACGTGCTGCTTTCGTATCGCGGTCGCGTCATTCGTCCCAAGACGCTTGGGCAAAAGCGCTATGTGGATGCCATTCGCTCGCATACCATCACCTTTGGCTTGGGTCCTGCCGGTACCGGTAAGACCTATCTGGCCATGGCGCTCGCCGTTGCCGCGCTCAAGCGCCATGAGGTGGGCCGTTTGATCTTGACGCGTCCGGTTGTCGAAGCAGGGGAGAACCTGGGCTTTTTGCCCGGCACCCTCGAGGAAAAGATCGATCCGTACATGCGCCCGCTCTACGATGCCCTTTTTGACATGATGGATCGTGAGCGCACCGATGAGCTTATGGAGCGCGGCGTGATCGAGATCGCCCCGCTCGCCTACATGCGCGGTCGTACGCTGAGCGATGCTTTCGTGGTGCTCGACGAGGCGCAAAATACCACGCCCGAGCAGATGAAGATGTTCCTGACACGCCTTGGATTCAACTCCAAGTTCGTGATTACCGGCGACCTCAGCCAGCGCGACCTGGTGGGTCGTCGTGGTGGCTTGGCGGATGTCGAGAAGATTTTGGGCCGTGTCGACGATGTGGCATTTTCTCACCTCGAGCGTGCCGACGTGGTGCGTCATGCCCTAGTGGGTTGTATCGTTGAGGCATATGATGCTTATGATGACGTGCGTGAGCAACGCTCACGCGACCGAAAGGAGTCCCGTTGAGTGTATTGATCAGCAACGATGCCGAGCTCGATACGCTGCTCGATGCTCAGGAGGTGGAGCACATCTGCGAGGTCGTGCTTGCCGCCGAGGGCGTTGAGCGTGAAGTCGAGATTTCCCTTTCGTATGTCGACGAGGACGAGATGCACGAGCTCAACCACGAGTGGCGCGGTATCGACCGCACCACCGATGTGCTCTCGTTTGAGTGCGATTCGGCCTTTGACGATGACATTCCCGCCGATGAGACGCTCGAGCTCGGCGATATCATCTTGGCCCCGCAGGTTATTGCCCGTCAGGCCCCCGGTTTTGGCAATAGCCCCGCTGACGAGTGCCGTCTGATGCTCGTTCACGGCATGCTGCACCTGCTGGGCTATGACCACATCGAGGACGACGAGGCCGAGGTTATGGAGGCCCGCGAGGACGCTATCCTGCGCGATCTGGCGCTCGAGCGCGGCGAGGATCCCAAACTGGTTCACGTCGGCCCCATCACCAATCATGCCCACGACTAGGAGCCGTTTATGATTCCCGGATCGAACAAGGACCATCCGTCCTTTTTAAAGTCGTTCTCCTACGCCATGGAGGGCTTCGTCACCGCCGTCAAGACCGAGCGCAACATTAAGGTCATGCTCGTGGCGGGCGTGTGCACCGTCATTGCCGGCTGCATCGTGGGGCTCGACATTGCCGAGTGGGCCACGATTATCATCTGCTGCGGCTGGTGATTCACGGCGAGCTGTGCAATACCGCCATGGAGGCCATTGTCGATCTGGCGACCCAGGAGCTCCATCCGCTGGCAAAACGCGCCAAGGACATCGCCGCCGCCTCTGTATACGTTCTTTCCATCACCGCCGCGATTGTGGGCGTGCTGGTATTTGCCCACGCGCTCGGCTTTATTTAGAAAGGGATTCCCATGTCCGACAATATGCAGTCTACCGATGAGATTTTGGACGACGAGTCCCCGGATGCTAAGGCGACCGAGGCCTATGAGGAAGTCGAGGAGTTCGACCCGTTTGAGGGCATGAGCGACGAGGAGCTCGACGCCTGTGCGATGAGGACGACAGCCTCGCGGGCTTTGGCGACGTTGAGCCGGTTTCCGCAGTGGCTTCGTGGCCTTGGTCGGCCGCCCCAACGCCGGTAAGTCAACGCTGCTCAACGCCTGCTATGGCAAAAAGGTCGCCATCACCTCGCCGGTGGCCCAGACGACCCGCCGCCGCATGCGCGCCGTCGTCAACCGCCCCGGCTACCAGCTGGTCTTTGTCGATACCCCGGGTATCCACAAGCCCAAGGACGGTCTAGGGTCCGAGCTGAACAAGAGCGCGCTGTTCGAGCTGAACGATGTCGATGTTGTCGCGTTTTTGATTGATGCCACCAAACCGATCGGCAGGGGAGACGCCTGGGTTGCCGAGCGTGTCAAGAATGCCCGTTCCAAGAAGGTCCTGGTGCTCACCAAGGCCGATGAGGCCGACCCCGCACAGGTCATGGAGCAGCTTAAGGCAGCCCACGAGCTTATGGACTTTGACGACGAGATCGTGACGTCGTCGGTCAAGAACTTCAACGTCGATGCCTTTATCGAGACCGTTGCGCACTTTTTGCCCGAGGGCCCGCGTTGGTTCCCCGAGGACATGGGTACCGACGCTTCTGACGAGACGCTCGTTGCCGAGTTTGTGCGCGAGAAGGTCTTGCGCCGCACCCGTGATGAGATCCCTCACTCCGTTGGCGTAATCTGCGACGCGCTCGAGCAGACCAAGAAGGTGCTGCGCGTGCACGCCACTATTTACGTCGAGCGCGAGGGCCAAAAGGGCATCATCATCGGCAAGGGCGGCGAGATGATCAAGCATATCGGTATCGACGCCCGTCGCGATCTTGAGCGCATTTTTGGCACGCAGGTCTTTTTGGAGCTGGACGTGAAGGTCAAGGCCGGCTGGCGTGACGACGAGGCCCAGATTCGCCGCTTTGGCTACAACGCCGAGGACTAAGGACGCGCAGCGCGCATGGCAGGCTCCCGGACATATCGCACGAAGGTGCTCGTGCTCGACAAGACCAAGCTCAAAGAGACCGATCTGATTCTGACGATGCTTGACGAGCGGGGTCGTCAGGTTCGTGCCGTGGCAAAGGGGGCCCGCAAACCCGGTGGGCGCTTGGCGGCGCGCTGCGAATTATTCTGTACCGTCGATATGCTGCTCGCACATGGACGCTCGCTCGACGTTGTTTCTCAGGCCGAGCTTTTGGAAGCGCCGGTTGGCGCCGCGCCCGATTACGAGACGACCTGCGCCGCAAGCGCGATTGCCGAGGTCGCGCGCGTGTGCTCATTCGAGGACGCCGAGGACCCGTTTACCTTTGCCATCACGCAGCGGCGCTCACGCTTGTCGGCTGTGGGCTCGACTCGGCACATATGGACCTGCTCGTGGCGGCCTTTGTCTTTAAACTTCTGTCGCACGTGGGCTATCGACCCGATTTTTCGGCCTGCGTGCTGTGCGGAGACCCCATGCTGTCGTACTTTTCGCCCCAGGCGGGCGGGCTCATGTGCGGTTCGTGCGCGTCGAGCGTTCCGGGTGCCGAGCTGGTTTCGACCGGTGAGGTCGAGTGGCTGCGCGCCTCATGTCCATGACCTTCGATGCACTCATGGTCGAGCGAATCGACC
>ENA-OQCP01000067-OQCP01000067.1-human-gut-metagenome-genome-assembly--contig:-NODE-67-length-36866-cov-2.919949_pt1 | contig 36866 bp, 53 predicted proteins | sample MGYA00242760_ERZ504583 | MGnify/ENA primary metagenome ERZ504583 (study PRJEB26092, sample SAMD00036308) | human gut metagenome | host: Homo sapiens | study: EMG produced TPA metagenomics assembly of...
CAAATTCGACAGCCTTTCTTCAATATCGTTCTTTCATTTATCTTCATACTCCACGAATGACCGTGTCTGCATTTCCACCACGCTCTCTTTGCTGAAGTTCGTGATACCTCTGTAGGTTTCAGTTTATTCTGTTCATAATCCCATTCGCTAAGAAGCTGACTGTCTGTTGTCGCCAAATCATTATATCCGGCAAGGACTTCTCTCTCTGCACAAACGGGGCATACCGTACCTTTCACACGGGCATTGATAACAGATTTCCACTCGTTACCGCATTTACTGCATCTCCACCAGACATTTTTCCTCGACTTTGCATTTACTTCATCAGGCTTCAATGGCAAGTTCTTCTCCGACCACTCCGAAGCAATTTCAGGGTGTGTTGTCTGCAAATCGTTAAACCCTTTCAGGAATATGTACCCACTGCAATACGGGCATTTACTCCCACCGGAACGGGTAGAAATAAGGGTGTTCCACTCTCTGCCGCAATCCTTACACTTCCACCACGCCTTACGATTGGCAAAGACCGTAACCTGAGTTGGAAGTAACGGATAATTTCTGTCCGACCACTCGGCAGCTATATCCGGCAGAAGCGTTGCAAGGTCATTAAATCCTGCCAACACTTTATTATGAGAGCAATACGGGCAACCCGTTTTATTTATTGTCCTGCTTTTAACGACAGCTTCCCACTCGTGACCTTTTTTACATCTCCATATCACTTTCTTATGAGAACCAATAGAACCTCTGTCGGTTTTGTCTTATTCTTTTTTGACCACTGCTTTGCCAGTAACGGCTCTAATGTCGCCAAATCGTTAATACCTGCAATCACTCTCGCACCGGAACATATCGGACATTTTTCTCCATTAGAACGAGCCTTAACGCTTGTTTGCCATTCGTGTCCGCAAGTACCTTTCCACCATACTTTTTTATTTGAACCAAAGGTAATATCATCAGGTGTAAGCGGTAAATTCTTCTCCGACCATTCCGTAATAAGCTCTGGGTGTACTTCTGCTAAACTGTTGTTCATAGCCAAACCTCAACCTCCTTGTGCTTAGAGTATATGAAGTTTTGGCTTTATCTTGTAGTTTGCGAATATCCGTATAAATAGAAAAAGCCCTTTGAGAAAAGGATTTCTCCTCTCCCAAAGGGTAGTTTAACTTTTACTTAGAATTATCTTTTTTAATAACTAAGTTATAATTGCTATCATAATACAGTCCAAGTTCTCTACACATTCTATCGTTCACATTATCTAACGCTTTCTTATATTCTGCATACGTTGGAGACAGAACCATTAAATTAGGAATGAATATATCGTTATATCCTTTATTTTGTAACTCTTTCTGCATTTTTCTCTGTGCAATAAATGCTGGATGGTATTTCATTATACCGTTTTTCATTTTAGCACCTTTCCATACTTTTTCTTTTAGTCTTTCATATTCACTTTCACTCATATCACGATAATAGGCTATCATCTCATCTGCGGTTCTGGTTTCTTGTGCAATCCCACCTATCATCTTCGCACCTATTCCCATAATAAAAGGAACTTTCAATGTCGTTTCATCGCAATATTCTAATATATTATGTAGTGCCTGCTTCTGTTCCAGAGTCTTCAACCTTACATTAAGAAATGGTTTGAAATGACTTTTAAAATAATCTCCCCATTCTTTTCCCGGTAGCAAAGACTCAATTGCATTTTCAACGGTTTGATAATCAAGTGCCTCATTTGCTTTGTCTGCGTCACCATCATCTATAAATTGCTTCAAAGCTTCAAGTTCTGAGTCTTTTAAAACTTTTTCCTGCACTTTTTCTTGATAAATACGAAGAAGAATACTTTGTCGCCAGTTTCCAAAAGGCTCTGTATGTCTTTAATACTAATACCGAGTTTTCTATATACTGAAATCTTTTTTAAAGTTTCAACATCTTGTGCAGTATAGTTACGATAACCATTGTTATCTTTATCCACTGACAGCAATCCTTTTTCTTCATAATACTTAACTGCACGCTTTGTCATTCCAACCTCATTTATAATTTCATTTAATAACATCCGATGCACCTCCTTATGATTTATGTTGATAGTATAAGCGTATACGCTGCGTGCAGGTCAAGAGTTTTTCGTCTTTCTTCTAAAAATGGGCAATCCCGATTTCAGGACTGCCCATTCATTCTGCCAATTATGCGATTTTTTCTTGCTTGCACCGATTTCTGCATCAATTGATGTAAGTTTGATGTAAATCGCTGTTTTTTTAGTTTTTTATCAAATGAAGTACGTCCCGTCTATTCGGTAAAACGGTACATCTTTACATCATCTTAATAGAGCTTTGCACCTGCTGGAATGTGGTCATCAACCATCAGAAGATGAAGTTTTTCTTTCCCTTCTTCATTATGAACCGCTGAAATCAACATACCACAGGAGTCAATTCCCATCATCTTTCTCGGCGGCAGATTTGTAATAGCGATACATGTCTTGCCAACCAATTCTTCCGGCTCATAATATTCATGGATTCCGCTCAGGATCGTACGATCCTCTCCTGTTCCGTCATCCAATGTGAACTGCAGAAGTTTCTTAGATTTCGGCACTGCCGTACACTCTTTTACTTTTACCGCTCTGAAATCTGATTTAGAAAATGTCTCAAAATCTACATCGTCTTTAAATAACGGCTCGATCTCAACTTTGGAAAAATCAATTTTTTCTGCCGGTTTTTCCTCTGTTTTTGCCTGTACTGAATTGTTTGCTTCATTCTTAGCTCCGCCCTGTGTTTTCATTGTTGGGAAAAGCAGTACGTCTCTGATCGCGGCGCTGTTTGTTAAAAGCATACACATTCTGTCGATACCGAATCCGATACCTCCTGTCGGCGGCATACCGATCTCAAGTGCATTCAGGAAATCTTCATCTGTTGTATTTGCCTCTTCGTCACCTTGTGCCAAAAGTTCTTCCTGAGCTTTGAAACGTTCTCTCTGATCGATCGGGTCATTCAGCTCTGAATATGCATTCGCCATTTCCCATCCGTTCATAAAGAACTCGAAGCGCTCTGTATATTCCGGATTCTCCGGTTTCTTTTTCGTAAGCGGTGAAATCTCGATCGGATGATCCATTACGAACGTCGGCTGAATCAAATGTTCTTCTGCAAACTCTTCAAAGAACAATGACAAGATATCACCTTTCTTATGATGCTCTTCATATTCTACATGATGCTCGTCTGCAAGCTTGCGAGCCTCTTCCAAAGTCTTAACTTCATTCCAGTCAACGCCTGCATATTTCTTCACGGCATCTACCATTGTAATACGTTCAAACGGTTTTCCGAGATCCATCTCAACGCCATTGTAAACGATCTTCGTTGTGCCGAGAACTTCCTGTGCCACATGGCGGTAAAGATTTTCTGTAAGATCCATCATTCCGTTATAATCTGTATATGCCTGATAAAGCTCCATCAATGTAAATTCCGGATTATGTCTCGTATCAAGTCCTTCGTTTCTGAATACACGACCGATCTCGTACACTCTTTCAAGACCTCCGACGATCAGACGTTTCAGATAAAGTTCAAGAGAAATTCTCAGTTTCAAGTCTTCATTTAAAGCATTGAAATGTGTCTCAAACGGTCTTGCCGCAGCTCCCCCGGCATTTGCAACAAGCATCGGAGTCTCCACTTCCATAAATCCTTCGCCGTCCAAATATCTGCGGATCGCGCTGATGATCTTAGAACGTTTGATAAATGTATCTTTCGCTTCCGGATTCATGATAAGATCCACATATCTCTGACGATAACGCATATCTGTATTCGTCAGTCCATGGAACTTCTCCGGAAGAATCTGAAGACTCTTGGAAAGAAGTGTTACATGAGATGCATGAATGGAAATCTCTCCTGTTTTTGTCTTGAATACCTCTCCTTCGATTCCGATCACATCACCGACATCAAGTTTCTTAAATTCTTTATAATTTTCCTCACCGATGCTGTCTCTTGCTACATAAGACTGAATATTTCCTTTTAAATCCTGAACATTACAAAAAGATGCTTTTCCCATTACTCGCTTTGACATCATACGTCCTGCGATGGAAACCTGCTTTCCTTCAAGCTCCTCGTAATTTTCTTTTACTTCTACACTGTGATGTGTCTGATCATATTTTGTAATCACGAACGGATCTTTTCCGCTTCCTTGCAACTCTGCAAGTTTCTCACGGCGTACCTTTCTCAACTGATTCAGATCCTGTTCCTGTACATTCTTCTGCTCCTGTGCCACTTTCTTATCTCCTTTCCCGGATAACTTTTCTCTGTTTTGCTTTATCTCTTATTATTCCGTTACGCTTTTTTTCTCTTTATCTGCCTTTTTCGCCTCTTTAAAACATTCCCATACATGCGAATTCAGACCTCTTAAAAAGAGGTCTGTTTATAATCATCTGTTTACATTGAACGGCTGATTTCAAGCACTTTGTACTTGATTTCTCCCGCCTGTGTTTCTACGCTTACCGTATCTCCCACTTTTTTTCCGATCAATGCCTGACCAACCGGAGACTCGTTTGAAATCTTTCCTACCAAGCTGTTTGCCTCTGTTGATCCTACAATTTAAATTCCATCTCTTCATCGAATGTTATGTCAAATACCTTTACCGTACATCCGACATTGATCTTATCAAAGTCAACTTCATCTTCAACAACCACTTCTGCGTTTTTCAGGATGCCTTCAAGTTCTTCGATACGCGCTTCGATATCTCTTTGTTCATCTTTTGCCGCATCATACTCTGCATTCTCGGAAAGATCTCCCTGCTCTCTTGCCTCTTTGATCTTAGCTGCAACTTCTTTCCGTTTGACAACTTTAAGAGTTTCAAGTTCATCTTCAAGTGCCTTTAATCCGGCATAAGTAAGTAATCTTTTCTTTGCCTCCGCCATTGATAACGCTCCTTTTCTGTCATTCTTTTTCACTGTTTTTTGTCTATTCCCGACAGGAAAACTTGTCCCTGCACGCTGTCTCTTTTAGTTTATTTAACAATTTCAATATTATAACCATCAACCCATTAATGTCAAGGTTTTTGGCGTAAACAAGACAGCTTTTACATGATATTGCGCAGAAAATATAGCGCTTATTAACAATACAGCGTTATGCCGGAATTACCGTAAGTTCCCAAAGACACATTCCGGGATTACAGGCGGCTTTCCAAGGTCTTGATCCTTCTGTCTTTCGTTCATTGCCGCTCCAATGCAAACAGGCCGCCACTAAGTGGCAGCCCTGCATTTTCCGTACTATTTACGGATAAGGCTTATTTTCTTTTGTTTCTTTTGAAGATTGTCAGAGCCGCTCCGCCTGCAACCGCACCTGCAAGAACTACAAGTCCGATCAGCAGCGTTACGTTAAAGTTATCTCCTGTCTGAACCGCTCCGCCTTTGTCCGGTTTCTCTGTATTCGGTTTCTTATCCTCTGACGGATCTGCTTTCACCGATACAGCTACGTCTGCCGACTGTCCGCCGTATGTTACTGTTACTTTCTTCGTATCCGCTGTCAGTTTTGTATTAAGACTCGGATTAAAGGAGAAATCTTTTGCCGTCTCCGGTCCGTATGCAACAACTTTTGTTGTTCCGTCTGACATCGTTACTGTAAGACTCATTCCCGTCGGATCGAATGTCTCTCCTGCTTTGTATTCTGTCTTAGCCGGATTTGCTTTAATTTCAACTTTTTCTACCGTTGGTTTTTCCGGCTCTACCGGTGTGTCAGCTTTCACTTCAATACCGATTTCTACCGTCTTGCCCGCATATGTTACATCAACTTTGTTCATACCTTCTGTAAGTGCTGTATCAAGTGTCGGGTTAAATACAAAATCTTTTGCTGTTTCGTTTCCGTATGCAACTTCTTTTGTTGTCTTGTCTGACATCGTTACTGTAAGAACAAGTCCGCTCGGATCGAATGTCTCTCCGGCTTTGTAAGTTGTCTTAGCTGCACTTTCTTAACGGCAATTTTGTCTACCGTCGGTTTTTCCGGCTCTACCGGTGTGTCAGCTTTCACTTCAATACCGATTTCTGCCGTCTTGCCTGCATATGTTACTGTTACTTTCTCATCACTTGTTTTCAGTGCTGTGTCAAGGCTTGGGCTGAATGTGAAGTCTGCTTTTGTTGCATCGCCGTAAGCTACTTCTTTATCTTCGCCTTTGTCATATTTCACTGTAAGCACAAGTCCTGTCGGATCGAATTTATCGCCTTCTGTATATTTTGTCTTCGGTAATGTCTTAACTTCAATTCCTGTTACTTTCGGCTCTTCCTCTTTTGGATTAACCTGAATGATAATGTCTGCTGTTTTACCTTTATATGTAACAGTTACCTTCGTATTATTTGTAGTAAGCGCTGTATTCAATGCCGGATCAAATGTGAACTGTCCTGCTGTTTCAGCGTTATATTCTGCTACATCTTTCACTTCACCATTATCATATTTAACTCCGACTTTAAGTCCTGTCGGATCGAATTTTTCACCTTCTGTATAAGTTGTCTTCGTCGGCTGATTCTGGATTACAAGTTCTGTCGGCTTTGGCTCCGGTACTACCGGTTCGTCCTCTGCTAATTTCACACGAATCTCAGCCGCGCTCATAAACTTGTTCTCCTGACCTCCGTCACCATAAGTTTCAACACCTGTAAAGCGGATAAACTTCGCCTCAACCGGCTGTACAAACTGAGCGATTTTCCAATCTGTTCCGTTTGCCCACTCTTGTGTTGAAGGAGTAATCTCTACCTTTGTCCATGAATCATCAGCACCTGTCATGCTTACTTCTACAGTATATGTCTTCACACGACCGTTCTGATCTCCTCCTGTAAGATTACCACCCTTCGGCAAATAACGGATTGCATCAATCTTCTGTGCCTCTGCAAGTTCCATAGTTACATAAAGGTTTTCGTTTGTTGTTGACGGATTCCAACTTGAATGCCAGAACGTATCATTCTTTTTATCAAATGCTTTGTCAATATCAGTTCCGTTATTAGGCTGAGTGCTTCCCGCCGACGGAGTGATAACTCCTGTGTAATCCTTGCTGTCATCTGCCGGATCTGCCACGCCGAGGTTGATCACAAATGTATTCTGTGTTTTATGATCTTCTGATTCGATCAATATTTTTACAGCATTATTCTTTGCCGGAAGTATTGTTACAGCCGCATTGTCTTTTCCTACTGCTGCGATTTCTTTCACTTCTTTTGCCGAAACATTCCATGATCCTGCTGTAAGCGCTTCTGCCGGAGCCGCTTTACCATCTACAGTCAGGCTCTGCAGTTCCGCTGTTGTGTTTGTTGCAAAATCTGCGGTTTCTGCTTTATACAATTCCGCCTCAGCAATCGCTGTACATGTAAATCCTGCCGGTTTACCGGTTGCATTAGAATTCACCACACGAATCTTAACAAACACACCGCTTGTCGGCGCAAAATCATATTTATACTCTTTTACTCCGTTATTATCTTGTTGTGCAATAGTCTCTGTAGTATCAACTAATGTCCACGTATCTGCTGCACCTGTATCTGATACGAAAATCTGTGTTGTCTTCGCATCCGGATATGTTGCTGAGTAACTATCCTGTCTAAAGAAAATCTTGATCTGATTAAAGTTCATCTTTGTTGCATATTCAAACGTAATCTCTGCATCTTTATCATCTCTGTTTTGATTAGAATTATCATAATTACTCCAAAGCGTCGTATTTGCTCCACCGCTTGTATTGCTGGAAACTTCTCGCTGCCGTCGCGGATTGCTTCAAGTGTATCTGAAGTAACTGTGAGGTCCTGTTTCAAAGTCAGTGCATCTTTTGCGATATTAGCACCAACTGTAACTTCCGCTTCCTGAACTCTCACAGATGCCGTAACATCCATTGATTCCCCGAACACATCAGCCGTTCCTTTTACTTGTACAATTCCGGCTGTATTATAACCGTCTTTTGGTTTTTCCCATGTCACCGGGAATGATGCCGTAAGTATTGTTCCATCTTCCATGACAGCAGGTCTTGATGTCGGAAGAATCGGTTCTACTCCAACACTTGTTGTTGTTGAATAATTTAACAACGCTGCTACTGTATCAATCATATTTACATTAACGGAAACCGTTTCTGCTTTATCGACACCTTCAACTGTAATTGTTCCTGTCACGCTGAATGTACCTGACTGATTGACCTGATCTTCTGCAACGTCCTCCCATGTTACCTTTCCTTTTGCTTCTGACTTATCATTAAGAATAACATCCAGTTCTGCCGGAAGCTGTGGACGATTACCCACTTTTACATAGTAGTTTTTGGACATCTCAACGCTGCTGATTGCTTTTTCTTCAGTTGTTCCATCTGATGATGCCTCTGTTTTAATCTGCACCGTCTGATCTTCCATTCCATCCGCTTTGACTTTCACAGTGATTGTTCCTGCCGATTTTGTGGAACGAACGATACCTACAAGCTGTCCGCTGAATGCTTTTCTATTGTCATCTCTGTAGGACTGATGATCTATAGGTCTTCCGTTATCTATACCTGCAAGCACACCATCGCCGCTCACTTCAAATGTCACCTTATTTTCCGCATTCGGCACAATATTTCCGTTTTCATCTGTAACATTCACTGTAAGATAAGAAAGATCTTCACCGTTTGCTTTAATCGTTTCTCTGTCGGCTTTTACTTGAAGTTTCGCCGCCGCTCCTGTCGTAGTTACCGATGTGCGTCCTTCGATATTTTCTGTTATTTCTTGACCGTCTTTATCCCACGCTTTTGCAGTAATTGTTCCGGCTTCATATGGAACCATCCATGTCATGTACAAATTCTCATGTTCTTTACTGCTCTTTCCTTCGCCTTCATACATCTGATATGTATATCCTGCAGTCGTCGTTTTTTGTGCAAATTCCTTTTCGCCAAGCGATCTCTTCTCACCGCCATTTGCCGGAGTGAAGAACAATTCTACTTTTTTTGCATCGCTGTATACAACTACCGGAACTTATTTCCTTCTTTTTTGTACACAACATCTTCATTCCATGCCGGAAGAATATGCAGTGTATTCACACTGTCATTCCACTGACTCTGGTAGAAGTAATAGCTGTCCTTCGGAAGTCCTGCCGTATCAACAATTCCAAAATAAGAATTTTTCGGAAGCGGCCATGTGCCACCTTGTCCTAAACTTCCATATGGATCATTCCACGGAGTCGGTTCTCCGATATAGTCAAATCCTGTCCATACATATTCACCGGCAAGGAAATCTCTTTTAATTACTTCATACCAAGCGCTGCTTGCCGTAGCTCCCCAGCCTACTGCCGATGTATCATAAGACGTCAAATCATGATTTCCATAATTATGCTGACTATTCATGCCTTTATAAATTCCTCGGCTGTTAACTGCTGATGCCGTTTCCGAACCATATAACGGCCATTCTGAATATTTTTTGTGAATTTTGTCATACTCCGCGCCGCTTGCATAATTCATTCCATGGATTCCCGACGCTTCCTGTAAGCCATTAGCGAGAGTAATTGAGCCTTCCTCTTCGCCTTTTAGCTTATTATCTCCGGTTGTTACCGGTCGTGTAGTATCCGCCGCCTGTGCCCATTTCACAAGATTGTCCTGAGCAGTCTTATAAGCAGCACTATATCCGCCTGTTCCTTCCCACATCTCGTTACCGAGCGACCACATAATAATCGCCGATCATTCTGTCCACGCTCGATCATTGCTGTAAGATCAAACTGCGCCCATGTCATATTGTCCGCAGCGCCCATGATTTCATTATCAGATTCAATTTCTTTATTAAACCATTTTGCATAATCGTTTGAATTGCCGTTTTTCGGAGCTACCCATCCGTCAAATGCCTCGTCGATCACTAAGATCCATGCTTATTACATGCATCGATCAATTCGTCTGACGCCGGATTATGTGTCACACGGATAGAGTTACATCCCATCATTTTCAGGATCTCTACCTGACGCTCTGTAGAGCGGTCATTTGCAACCGAACCAAGCGCGCCCTGATCATGATGCATACATACTCCCTGAAGTTTCATCTTCTGACCATTCAGAGTGAATCCATTGTTTTTATCAAATGCAAAGTAGCGGAAACCATAATCTGTCTCGTATGTATCAACTGTAGCACCGTCCATAAGGACTTCTGTTTTCACAGTATAGAGATTTGGAGTTGTTGTACTCCAAAGCTGTACGCCTGATGCTGTAAAATCTGCAGATACGTCTTTTGACTTACCTTTTTCTACAGCAACTGCCTCTTGTGACTCAAACGTAGCAACTGCCTGCTCTGCCGTTCCGTTTTTCGGATAGATCGTATGTTTTACTTTTACAGATGCATCCCTCTCGGATTCATTTACAACAGTTGTTTTTACTTTCACCGCAACATTGTTTCCATCTACATGCTCTTTCAGATCCGGTGTCTCAATCTTTGTTCCGTTCTTATCTACATGAACTGTATCGGTTACAACAAAGTCTACGTCTCTGTAAATACCGCTTCCTGAGTAAAAACGGCTTGACGGTGTCTGGTGATCTACTTTAACGGCAATCACGTTTTCTTTTCCGAACTTCACATTATCTGTAATATCGAAAGAGAATGGTGTGTATCCATACGGATGTGTACCGAGCTTTTTACCGTTTACATAAATAGTTGCATTCATGTACACGCCGCCGAAGTCGATACTGATACGTTTGCCCTCAAGGCTCTTATCTACAGTAAAGCTTTTCCTGTACCATCCTGTACCGCCCGGAAGATATCCACTCTCTCCATCCATTGAACGGTTATATTTCTGGTCGATACTGTAATCATGCGGCAGGTTCACCTGATCCCATGAGGAGTCGTCAAATGCCGGAGTCTGCGCTCCGCTTGCGTCTCCTAAATAGAACTTCCAGTTATCGTTGAAGTTCTGCGTTCTGACCGTTCCGCTGTATTTGTTAAGGAACACCTGCTCCGGCGCTGTGTTTGTCTGCGTCGAAGTTCCCCCTTCCAGTTGAACGATCTCACCCTGTGCGTAGGCTGTTGCCGGCAACACCATGCTTCCTGCCAAAGCTGTAGCAAGAACTGCCGAACCTGCTTTCTTCCACTTGAGATTTTTCATAAACTTTTTCGCCCCTATAGTTCCGGAGCACTCCTTCGTTCTGAATTTTCACGCATATTCCATGAAACGAAATAAAGAAAAACGACCTTTTTCTCCATGTTACTATGCGTAATATATAAATTATACAAAACTTTGTTTATTTTGTATAGATTACCGTAACATTTTTGTAAGGTCGTTTTTGCTTTTTGGCATTTTTACTATTTTTATCTTGCCGCTTCACATATTAAAGGATATTTTTTGTGCAGATTTTCATAGTTCTTCCAATAACATCATCAGTTCATCTAATGTCTCTGTCTCATTTACTCTGCGCCGGAGATCTGCCGCTCCTGTCAGTCCTTTCGTGTACCAGGCTACATGTTTGCGCATCTCCCGCATTCCCGCAAATTCTCCGCGATACTGAATCTGAAGCTTTGAATGCCTGAGGATCATATTCCGTATTGCCTCTTTATCAGGTCTGGGCGAGTTACTCCGTTTTTTCCTTTGCCGTATCATTTCCGAAAATCGAATCCACGGGTTTCCCTTCGTGCGCCTCTTGCGATCATAATTCCGTCGCATCCTGTCGTTTGAACAAGTTCTTCTGCTTTTTCCGGTGTAGTGACATCGCCGTTTCCGATTACAGGAATGGAAACCGCCTCTTTCACCTGCCTGATAATGTCCCAGTCCGCCTCTCCGCTATAATACTGCTCTCTCGTCCTTCCGTGAACCGCAACCGCCGACGCTCCCGCTTCTTCCGCCGCTCTTGCGACTTCGACTGCATTTACATGCGCATCGTCGAACCCTTTTCGGATTTTTACCGTAACGGGCTTCTCTATTGCTTTAACGATCGCGTTTACAATCTCATAAACAAGAGAGGGGTTTTTCATCAAAGCAGACCCCTCCCCGTTTTTACAACTTTCGGTACCGGACACCCCATATTGATATCGAGAATCGCAAAAGGACGTTCTTCAATTCTTTTCGCCATCTCGCTCATAATCTTCGGATCAGAACCAAACAACTGCAAAGATACCGGCTGCTCTTCTGGATGTATTTCCATGAGTTTCTCTGTATTTTTATTTTGATACAAAATTGCTTTTGCACTAACCATTTCCATCCCTAAAAGACCCGCTCCCTGTTCCTTGCACAGCAAACGAAAAGGCAGGTCTGTCACCCCTGCCATAGGTCCTAATAGGTATCGGTTTTCCAATTCTACATTTCCTATTTTCAGCTTCTTCATCTTTTTTTCTGCACTTTCTCATGAATCATTCGCAAGCCGTTCAGTGTAAGCTGTGGATCATACAGATCTATGCATTCTGTTTCATCGGCGATAATTTTACCCAGCCCGCCTGTGGCAATCACATAGGCATTTTTATATCCCGACTCTTCTTTCATTTTTTTTACTATATATTCCGTCTGTCCGATCGCTCCGTATACAAGTCCTGCCTGCATTCCGCTAATCGTCTCCGATGCAAGCACGGATTCCGGTCTTCGGATCTGAATCGCCGGAAGCATCGCCGCTCCGTCCCACAGAGAACGTCCTGCCGTTTCAATGCCCGGGGCGATCACACATGCTTCAAGCGTACATTCAGGACCTATCAAATCATACGTCGTAGCCGTTCCGAAATCAACCACGATCGCAGGTCCTCCTGCAATAGCATACCCCGCTGCCGCATTGACGATTCTGTCCGGTCCTGTCCGCGTCGGATTTTCAGTCACAACACGAACTCCTGTATCTGTCTGAGAAGATACGATCATCGGTTCCGTTCCTAAATATTTGATAATACCGCTTGTAAAAGAGTGCATAATGTCGGGGACAACCGACGCAACGATCACCGAATCGATCTGCTTTGAGTCGATTCCTCTGTGCTCCAGTATTCCGCATATGGTGAATCCGTATTCGTCTGATGTCCTCGCCCGTTTTGTCGTCATACGGAACATACCGAGCAGGAACTCTTCCTCGAACACACCCATTGTAATATTTGTATTTCCTATATCAATCGTAAGAAGCATTGTCTTCTTCCTCCCGCTGTACCGAATCTTTTCATCGGTATTTTCCAAAAATATATTCAATATATATTTTCGATTTTATCTGATCGGCCGATCAACATTCTGCCGTCAATATTTCATAACTTTGTTCAAAGCTCTCTCCCGGCTTCACTTTATTGATATATGGTTTTTCCGAAAGTTCTTTGTCAAAGCCGACATCGTCGCACCGTCCCATCCACGGTTCAAGACAGACGAAAGGAGCGTCTTTCACAGACCAAATGCCGAAATTCGGAAATCCTTTACATTTCATGCCTACATATGGTTCTCCACCTTTGTGACAGAGCCATACTTCGTCAAACTGACCGCCGTCAAAAATCAGTGCGTCGTGTTCAAACATTTCCTCATTCAAAGCGCAGAATCCATCTTCCAGCTCCAGCTTGTACACTGTGCCGGGATCGGCTACACATTCGGAGAGATCTACCAGAATATATTCAAGTGCCTTTTTATCCGGAAATTTCAACTTATAATCCGTCTTTTTCTCATCCGCTTTTTGAAAACGGAAAGCCGGATGCCCACCGATCGTAAAATACATATCGTCGTCTCCGGTATTGTGCACTTCCCATTTCACGATCAGGCTGTTTTCTTTGAGAATATATGTAACGATCAGTTCAAAATCAAAGGGATATACTTCTTTTGTTTCTTCCCCTGATGAGAACAAAAACGCTGCCTTATCGGGCTTTGTACAGATGCATTTAAAATCGTTATCCCTTGCGAATCCGTGTCCTGACGTCGGATAAGATATTCCGTTAATCTTTACTTTATTTTTATAGGTTTTTCCTACGTTCGGGAAAAGGATCGGGGAATGTCTTTTCCAATACGTGGGATTTCCCTCCCACAGAAGTTCCGTCTCTTTCTTTTTATCATATATACGGGTAACCTCAGCCCCATGCTCTGAAATCTCAATACAGAGCCGTTCGTTTTCCATTTTCATTGCCTCTGTCTCCTTTTCCCTGAATACTTTCTTTTGCTTTTACACTGCCCGATCCACATCCGGTTCAGGCAGCGCATGTCCTGCCTTCACATATCTCATTTACCGGCATCCGGCACAGATCTTATTTACTGCTGTCTTCCTTGTTATTTGAATTACTGTCGGCATCACTGTCTGAATTTTCTACCTGAACACAATTATCCACAAGGTAATCAAGCACAGCGTCTCTTAAAATCGCAGCTTTCAGCACATCTTCTCCAACCTGTTCTACATAAGCATCCACATCGCTCCCGCCTGCTCTGCATATTCTTTGAATTTTTCTTTGTATTCTTTTTCTGACGGCTCAAGTTTCTGCTTTTCCGCGATCAGTTTAATTGCCTCGTCAAACGCCGCTGTCTGCTGTGCGCTTTCTTTTACTTTTGAATTAAACTCATCTTCTGTCATCTGCAGATATGTCGTGATGAACTCAGACAATTCAATTCCGTATAATCCTGCCATCTGTGTATAGTAATCTGTCATCTGCTTTTTCTGTTCTTCCACAGCGTCTTTCGGATATTTTTTCACATCGATCTCTTCGAGAAGCGCTTCCTGGATCTCTGATTTTAATGTTGTCTCATTTGCTGTCTCCGCGCTGCTTTCAATCTGTTTACGGACTTCTTTGCGGTATTCGTCCGCTGTTTTTGCCGTCTTGCTGTTGCTTGCCACCCACTCGTCTGTCAATTCCGGAATGTTTTGTTTGTAAATTTCATTCAATACGATGTGGAAACGTGCAACTTTTTCCTGCCACATCTGTTCCCGGATAAGAATCCGAAAACTTCACTTCTATATCGAATTCTTCTCCTGTACTGTGTCCGATGATCTGATCTTCAAATCCGGCATAACCGCCTCTGCTCCGATAAAGCTTCCGCTTCCGAGCTCCAGATCGGATCCCGTCGCTGTTCCCCCTTCAAATGCCACATCATCGATATATCCTGTATAGTCAATGTTTACCCAATCGCCTTTTTCCGCCGCACGATCTTTGATCGGCTCTTTTTCTGCCGCCGCATTTAAGTTTGCCTGAACAGACTGCTCAACCTGCTCATCTGTCACTTCAACCTTTTCTACCTGTGCAACTTCAAGACCTTTATACTGCTTTACCGTTACATAGTCGTTTGACAATGTTTTACTTCCGCATCCTACAACGGAAAGAGCCACCATTGCCGCAAGCATCATTGATACAATTCTTTTTTTCATAATAATCTCCTTTTTTGTCCGCGTTTTATACGCGTCTTTTATTTATATTTATTTTTACTGCATGCATATTTGCCGTACGTTTTTTTGATTTTCACGTACGAGTTCCATCTATATACGCCTGATCTTTCCTTTATCATCCTTTTACAAAAGCGGGGAAAGCAAGCGCGAAAACTGTTCTTTCGCTTTTATGACAAGTCCTCTTTCATCATATACTTTCCTTGTCACCTGCGTACACAGCGTCATATCGTTTTCAAACGCACGTTCCAATCTTTGTACTGTACGCTCGCTGTAAATCACTGCGTTCACCTCAAAATTCAACCCAAAACTCCGAAAGTCCATATTTGCCGTTCCGACACATGCGACCATGCCGTCGATACTCAATGTCTTAGCGTGAAGAAATCCGTTGTTGTACACATAGCATTTTGCTCCGGCGGCAACCATCTCTCCGATATAAGAGTAAGTCGCCCAGTAAACAAACGGATGATCCGGCTTGCACGGTATCATGATCCGCACATCAACGCCTGATTTTGCGGCGATTTTCAAAGCGTCCAAGATCGAATCGTCCGGTATAAAGTACGGCGTCTGGATATAGACATGATCCTGTGCCTATGAATAAGTCGTAAGTAATTGTCGTGGATCATCTTCGTTTTCGAGTCCGGTCCGCTTGATATGATCTGCACCGGATCTCTTCCGTTTCTCGTATATTGCGGAATTTCAAACAATGAATCTTCTAAAAACAAGTTTTCTTTCGCCGCATAATTCCAATCGAGAACAAACCGGACTGCCAGCGACGTTACCGCCGCGCCTTCGATACACAGATGGGTATCCCGCCAATAACCGAATTTCTTATCCCGTCCGAGATACTCTCTTCCGACGTTAAATCCTCCTACAAAACCGACTCTTCCGTCAATAACAACGATTTTTCTGTGATTCCGGTAATTCACACGAAGCTGCAGCTGCCCAAGCAGCGCCGGAAGAATTCCGCAACTTGAATTCCTTCTTTTTCGAGGCGCTCCCAGTCACGGTTTTTCATCGTTCTGCATCCCATACTGTCAAAAAGGACACGAACTTCCACGCCTTCTCTCGCTTTTTGAATAAGTACCTTCTCTACTTCCTGCCACAATTCATCGTTGCGGATAATGTAATACTGCATGTGGATATATCTCTTCGCCTGCTTCATCTCTTCTATAAGCGCACGGAACTTCTCTTTTCCGTCCGTATAAACGCGAATATCGTTATTATCTGTCAGAACCGCTTCCCCGGCTTCCAGATTATAAAGAATCAGATCTTTAAACCTTGACATCTCCGGATTCGCCATGCGAAGCCGTTTATAATAAATCGTCTCCTCCTGCCGCCGGACTGCATATTTTAGTTCACCTTCGATCTCTTTTGCTTTAAACATCCTGCTCTTGTGGAAATCCTGTCCGATGATCAAATACATAACAAATCCGAGGATCGGTATAAAATAAAGCAAAAGCAGCCATGTCCAAACAGTCTGCGGGGATCTGCGCTGAAAAAAGACGATGACCAGCGCAAGGAAAATATTGATCAGAACAATATTATCCATAATAAAATTATAGACACTCACCGCTGCGTTCCAAATCATTTCTGCCATAAATAATATAACTCCTTTTTATGTACTTTCATGTACTATAACAGTATACTCGTTCACCTACTCAAAAGTAAACCCCTTTTTACTTGCACTACACAAAAAACAATGTTACAATGATATTTGCGTAAATGCGGAAAATAACATTATACAGTAGGATTTAGGAGGAGTTGTCATGAGTACATTCACCATTGTGATGATCGTCATTCTCGTGATATTGATCGGGGTGCTCGTCGGTCTTTACATTTTCGGAAAGAAGGCCGAGAAAAAACAGGCGGAACAGCAGGAGCAGATGGCAGCGGCGGCACAAGTTGTCAGCATGCTCATCATCGATAAAAAGAAACTAAGATTAAAAGAAGCGGGACTTCCGCAGATGGTCGTAGACAATACGCCGAAGTATCTTCGCCGTACAAAAGTTCCGGTCGTAAAAGCAAAGATCGGCGCAAAGATCATGACTCTTATGTGCGAGAACAAAGTGTTTGAAGTTCTTCCGGTGAAAAAAGAAGTCAAAGCGGTTGTAAGCGGACTCTACATAACAGAGATCAAAAGCGTACGCGGCGGTTCTATCGAACAGCCTGAAAAGAAAAAAGGATTTTTCAAAAAATAATTAAAAAGCAAAAAAACAGACGTCACGAAGGAATATTCCTTTTCTGCTGCGTCTGTTTTTTGTTATTTTTCTTTCCTACCGGATATCCAGCTGCATGGAGACCCCTTTACTGTTTCGCGGCACAATGCTCATATTAATGCGACAGTCTGCCATAGGTTCGTGATTTACATCTAATTCATAAGCGACTTTAACGCCGATCTGATCTTCGTCTACGCTGATCTCCATATTTTTTGTATTTACGCCTACCAGCATCTGACCATAAGGTGTCTTATAATACGTCAGATTTTTTATTTTTTTCAAATACCATATGAGAGGAAGTAACTCCGCTTTTCATAATTTCAAGACAGTCCGTTCCCGTGATCTTGATCTTATTTTTAATCGTGCCTGCCATTCCTTCAAGAACTTCATCATAGAGAATATAATGTTTTCCATTCCGGCAGTAATAATTTGCCGGAGTCACAACTTCAATCCCATCTTCTCCGACTTCATATCCCCTTGCAGGATCGTCCATAATATCGATATGTTTCCCCGAAATGCTGACTAATACATCTTTTGTCATCAATCTAATACTCCTCAATATTCACTACATTCGTTGTCGGCACGTCAAACGGCATTACTGTATTTGCGAATCTGCGGAATTTTTCCGCCGCATCACTTACATAAAAGGAGTATACACTGTGCTGTGCATCTGTCCCGTCATTTGCCATTTCTTTTTCATACAAAAGCTTTTTCAGATCCATAGCCGTTTCATATGCCGGATTCACAATCTTGATCTCCTCTCCGAGATAATCGCGGATCTTAGATCTAAGAAGAGGGTAGTGGGTGCACCCAAAATCATAGCGTCAATCTGTGTGTGCCGCATTGACTCCAAATAATATTCGATCACTTCTTCTGTAACAACATGTTCCTTAAACCCTTCTTCCACCAGCGGAACAAACAGCGGACATGCCTTTTCGATCACTTCAATATCCGGAGCCATGCTTTGGATGACTTTCGTGTACATTCCGCTCTGTACAGTCGCATCCGTTCCTATAACTCCGACTTCTGATTCCGGGTTGTCTCTACAGCCGCTCTTGCGCCCGGGATCACAACACCCATGATAGGGATATCAAATTCATCTCTCACGGCATCCAGCGCCAAAGCGCTCGCCGTATTACAGGCAATAACGATCGCTTTTACCTGCTTTGTTTTCAAAAAGCGTATAATCTGCTCTGAAAAACGGATGATTGTATTCTGCGACTTACTTCCGTACGGAACTCTTGCCGTGTCTCCAAAGTATACGATATTTTCATTCGGAAGCTGCCGGGAAATCTCCCTCGCAACCGTAAGTCCGCCCACTCCGGAATCAAAAACTCCGACAGGCGCGGTCTTTTTGCAGTCCATTTGCATGATTCCCTCCATCGTGCAAACAGCCGTATAAATTTATACCGGCATGTTTTTAGAAATATATGTCTGTTTTTTCTTACAGTGCAAGTGTTTTTGCCACTTCGTACTGATACTCGGATACTGTTTTTTTCATAGCCAGAGCTTCTTCGATATCATAGTCTACATACTCGCCGTTCTTATATCCTACTACACGGTTTGTTTTTCCCTGACAAAGAAGATCAACTGCCATAGATCCCATGATCGAAGCATATACTCTGTCTTTACATGTCGGGCTTCCTCCACGCTGCATATGTCCGAGAATAGTCGCTCTCGTCTCAATACCCGTCGCCGCCTCGATTCTCTTTGCCATGTTGATCGAATCGCCGATACCTTCCGCATTGATGATAATGTAATTTTTCTTACCGCGTTTTTTATTTTTCAAAATATCATCAATGATCTCCTGCTCGTCAAAGTCATGCTCTTCCGGCATAAGGATACGTTCTGCTCCATTGGCAATACCGCACCACAAAGCAAGATATCCCGCGTCACGCCCCATAACTTCGATGATGCTGCATCTTTCATGAGACGTCGAAGTATCACGTACTTTATCGATCGCTTCCATCGCCGTATTTACAGCAGTATCAAATCCGATCGTGTAATCTGTGCAGGCAATATCAAGATCGATCGTTCCCGGAATGCCGATCGTATTTACGCCGAGGTTCGCAAGTTTCTGAGCTCCGGCAAAAGAACCGTCTCCTCCGATAACTACAAGTCCGTCGATACCGTATTTTTACAGATTGCAGCCGCTTTCTGCTGTCCTTCTTCCGTACGCATAGATTTACAACGCGCCGTCTGAAGGAACGTACCTCCGCGCTGGATCTTCTCAGACACATCGCGCGCTGAAAGATCAATGATCTCCTCCTTCAAAAGTCCGTGAAATCCTCTTCTGATACCACGCACTTTCAGTCCTCTTGAAAGCGCCGTTCTTACGACTGCACGAATAGCCGCGTTCATACCCGGCGCATCACCGCCGCTTGTAAGAACTCCGATTGTACGGATCTGATCTTCAATCTCCTCTAAGTACTTTTCTTTTTGATTCTCTGCCATGATTTTTCCACCTTTCTGCAAAGTGTCGCTATTAATAATATTTATTCATTGTAATTTTTTTAACAATAGTCGAAAATTATTCTACATTATTTAGAAGTGGTTTTCAATAGCTTTTTCAACCACTTTTACCCGACTTTCACCAAAATGGTTCATTAACCTGCTTAAAACCTGCTCATTGATCTGAATATTCCGGTTTTTCGGCAGTCGTTTCACTGCCCGTTCTTTTGCGCAATATATAATAACCTCGTCTTCGCCTTCCGAATCTGCCAGGTATCCGTAAACGATCTGTTCTTCATCAAGAAACGTCTCTTTATCCGGAAATTGAATCCACAATTCTCGTTTTGTCCTCTCAAAGGGGATCACTTTCTCACAGATCAGCTTACTTGCCTTCTCGTCTTCTTCCGAAACCCTTCCGCTGATAAACACTTCTCGTTTATTTCAAGCCATTGACGATTTTTCTCGTAATCTCTCGGAAAAATAACAACTTCCACAGTGCCGAGCAAATCTTCCAGCGTAAGGAACGCCATCACCTGATTCGTCTTTGTGTACTTGACCGTCTTGTCAACGATCATCCTCCGACAACCGACTTTTCTCCGTCATGCACCTTCGTTCTATTCAGTTCCTCGTCAAACTGAAAATCTGCCGTTGTAGCCGAAATCATCCGCCGCCATCTCTCCTCGTGCTCCTCAAGCGGATGACCGCTTATATAAACGCCGAGCACCTCTTTTTCAAACGCAAGCTTATTTTCTTTTGAATACTCGCCTACATCAGGCATTCTGATCTGAAAATCCGCCTTTTCTTCTTCTCCCACAAGATCAAACAAACTCATTTGACCGGACATGGAATATTTTTTCTCCTGATTCACATGATCCATGATCTGAATATAAATACTCATGAATTGTTTTCGGGTTCCGCCTAAAGTATCCAACGCCCCTGCTTTGATCAGATTTTCAATAGTTCGCTTGTTCAGTCCTTCTTTCGATGAAACACGGGTAATAAAATCTTCAAGATTTTTATATGGACCAAATGTCCTGCGTTCTTCGAGCATCGCCCTAACAACCGGTCTCCCGACACTTTTGATCGCAGACAGCCCGTATCTTATATTCCCTTCGTCAACCGAAAAATCCGCTTCTCCGTTATTAATGTCAGGAGGAAGGATCTGAATGCCCATCTGCCGGCTTGCATAAATATATTCAGCTACTTTCGACGGATTGTCTATCACCGATGTCATAAGAGCCGCCATATATTCAACAGGATAATAATATTTCAGCCACGCAGTCTGATATGCCACAACCGCATATGCGGCCGCATGCGACTTATTAAACGCATAGTTTGCAAAGTCAAGCATCTCATCATAAATCTTATTCGCAACCTGCTCGTCAATTCCGTTTTTTACACATCCCGGAATACCGGAAGCCTCGTCACCGTACAGGAAAATCTGCCGTTCCCGTTTCATCTCTTCGCCTTTTTTCTTTGACATGGCGCGCTCAAAAGATCGCTTCTTCCGAGGGAATATCCCGCAAGGTCGCGAACGATCTGCATAACCTGTTCCTGATAAACGATACAGCCGTATGTCGAATTCAGGATCGGCTCTAACTGCGGGCAGTCATATGAAATTGAAGAGGCGTCGTTTTTCCCTTTGATGTACTGCGGAATAAAATCCATCGGACCGGGGCGATATAGAGAGATTCCGGCGATCATATCTTCCAGACTGTTCGGTTTCAGCTCTTTCATAAAGCTTTTCATTCCCGCGCTTTCCAACTGGAAGATGCCGTCTGTTTTTCCGGTCCCGATATATTCAAGCACTTTTTTATCATCATAATCCAGCGTGTCCATATTTACCGAAGGATCTTTTTTTCTCGCCATAAGAACCGCATTTTGTATAACCGTCAACGTACGAAGTCCCAGAAAATCCATTTTCAAAAGTCCGAGCTGTTCCAGTGTCGTCATCGTAAACTGGGTCGTCACCGAGCCGTCCGCCGCTCTCGACAACGGCACATATTCGTCAACAGACTTCTGACTGATCACGACTCCGGCCGCATGCATAGAACTATGTCTCGGAAGTCCTTCCAGTCTTTTCGCCATCTCGATAAGATATTTTACTTCCTCATCATCTTCACACATCTTGCGCAGTTCAGGATTTACCTTCAACGCTTTTTCAATCGTCATCTTCGGCTCCTGCGGTATCATCTTCGCAATCGAATCGACAAAAGCATACGGCATATCCATCACACGCCCCACATCTCGAATCACACCTCTTGCCGCCAGCGTTCCGAATGTCACGATCTGAACAACTCTGTCTTTTCCGTATTTTCTCACAACATAGTCGATCACTTCCTGTCTGCGTTCATAACAAAAGTCAACGTCGATATCGGGCATGGAAACACGTTCGGGATTCAAAAAAACGCTCGAACAAAAGCTGATATCTGATCGGATCGATCGTCGTAATTCCCAGGCAGTAGGAAACAATACTTCCCGCTGCAGACCCCCGGCCCGGTCCGACTGCGATCCCATGATCTTTCGCATATTTTATAAAATCCCACACGATCAGGAAATAGTCTACATACCCCATATTTTTGATCGTGCCCAATTCATAATCAAGCCGTTCCCGAAGTTCATCCGCCCGTTCTGCATAGCGTTTCTCAAGTCCTTCGTAACACAGTTCCGTAAGTATTCCCACGATGTATATCCGTCCGGGACGTCATATTTGGGAAGCTTTGTTACCCCGAACTCAATCTCCACTAAACAGCGGTCCGCAATCTTCTGCGTATTTTCAAGCGCCTGAAGCGCATACGGAAAAAGACTTTTCATCTCTTCTTCAGACTTGATGTAATACTGTCCGCCTTCATATCTCATCCTGTTCTCATCCGCCAGCCTTTTCCCTGTCTGGATACACAAAAGGATATCATGCGCTTTTTCGTCTTTCGCATAAGTATAATGCACATCATTCGTCGCCACAAGTTCGATCCCCGTTTCCCGGGACATTTTCAAAAGCTGTTGATTTACAAGACCCTGATCAGGCAGACCGTGATCCTGCAGTTCTAAATAAAAATGATCTTTTCCAAAGATATCTCTGTACTCCAACGCAGCTTTCTTCGCTTCGTCATATAAGCCTTTCATCAGATATCTCGACACCTCGCCTGCCAGGCAGGCGCTCAGCGCGATAATGCCGCTGTGATATTTTCTGAGAAGTTCTTTATCTACACGGGGTTTGTAATAGTATCCCTCGACAAAGCCTTTTGATACGATTTTCATAAGATTGGCATAACCTTCGTTATTTTCCGCAAGAAGTACAAGGTGATAATACCTGTCTTCTCCTCCGGTCACTTCTCTGTCAAAACGGGAATTCGGCGCGACATAAACTTCACACCCCAAGATCGGATTAATTCCCTGACTTTTCGCCTCTCTGTAAAAATCAATCACTCCGTACATTACTCCGTGATCGGTGATCGCCGCACTGTTCATCCCAAGCTCTTTCACTCTTGCAACATATTCTTTTATCTTGTTAGAACCATCCAGAAGACTGTATTCTGTATGGACATGCAAATGTGCAAAACTCATCTTTCACCTCGTAAGCCGACCCGCAAAAGGTCTATCTGTTCTTGTTTACCGCAAAAATCTTTCCCACCTCGTTGTCGATCTGTATCTTTCCTTGTTTCAGAAGTCTTCCGACCGCACGTTTAAACGCCGCTTTACTCATCCCCATCTCCGACTTAATCCTCTCCGGATCCGCCTTATCTGTAAACGGAAGCATGCCGCCATTCTTTTCAATACGTCCAAACACCTTATCCGCATCCGCATCCATCTGTTCCGGTATCTTCCCGCGTATGCTCAGATCAAGCTTTCCGTCCGGCTTCACAGCCGTCACCCTCGCTTCAATGCGCTGACCGATATACATCTTCCCGTAAACTTCCCGCTTCGGATCATCGCCGAATACTGATCGTCCACAGCGACAAACACGCCGAAATCCCGACTTAATTCATACACTGTTCCGCTGACCATATCGTCTTTTTTGTACGGTGAATCAGTACGAAGAAGCTGATACACTTTCATCGTCGCACACAGTCTGCCGCTCTTATCTATATAAAGACTAACGAGACATCGATCGCCTTTTTCTACTCTTTCCGTCTGTTCTTTGAACGGAAGCAGAAGTTCTTTTTCCAATCCCCAATCCAAAAATGCTCCGATCCTTCCAACATCCGTCACTTCAAGCACAGCCGTCTTTCCGATCGTAAGCTTCGGTTCATTCGTAGTTGCTATCATACGATCTGATGAATCTTTATATAAAAACACCTCTATCGGATCTCCGACTTCTATCCCTTGCGGCACCTGCTTTTTAGGCAGAAGCACCCTCTCTTCGTCGTTGCCCAGATATACGCCGAAATCAACGATCTTCACAACAGTCAGAACTTGTTTTTCTCCCAGTTTCATACATTTTCTCCTTTATTGTTCTGAAACAAAACTTTCTATTTATTGTATCACACCCGGATCGATTGTTCCATACTCTCCGTCAAATCCGGAGTTCCATTTTATCTTCCCTTTCCGAAGTTTGTCAACCAGACATCCCGTCTGTTCCCCTGCCGTCCGGCTGATCTGTTCTACAGGTATCTTTCGCAGCACTTCAAATTCAGGCCAAGCTGCACAAGAAGCCGCATATACTCTCGTTCTGTACGTTTCCCTTTCACAGCAAATCCATTTGCCATGGCAATCACTTCCTTAAGCGGGATCAGACTCTCAAACGGTTCTTTCCCCGCCGCAGACTTCGCCTCCTCTTCCGATCTGTCTGCCATCTCCTCGATTCTGTGAGCCACTCCTACCGTCACCGCGCGCCCGCATACAGGACATACTCCTCCATGTGCTTTCGTCTCCGCAGGAGTAAAACAAACTCCGCATTTTCGATGTCCATCCAAATGATACTTTCCTTCCTGAGGGAAAAATTCAATCGTTCCGCACAAACCGTTTCCCGTCCGAATCGCCTCTGCAATGCCTCTGTAAGAAAGTTCCACATCAAAAAGAGTCGCTTCCCGACCTAAATTTCCCGGAGAATGAGCGTCCGAATTAGAAATAAGCCGATAATCATCCAATACAGATACTCTTCGGTTCATCAACGGATCTGACGAAAGTCCCGTCTCCATAGCATATACATAGGAAGTCATATCGCCGAAACACTCATCGGGCGTTTCAAATCCCGAAAACTCTCCGAATACCGAAAAATGCGGCGTCCATATATGAGCCGGAATATAAATCGAATTCCCACACTCGTCAAGCGCCAGTTCAAGAAGGTCCCGACAGTCAAGCCGAAGTGTCGGCCGACCGTCCGAACAGATATTTCCAATCTGTGAAAGACGATCCGCGATCCGCTCTGCCGCCTCAAAATCCGGAAGGAGAAGTAGACTGTGCACCTTCCGGGAACGTCCTTCTTTTTTATACACCGAACTGATTTCCCCACTTATAATAAAACGCGGAATCATCTCTTTTTGTCCACGCCCGTATGCGTCGATTTTTTTCCCGTCCGCTTCATCATAAAGTCTGTATTCTTCTTTCAATATATATAATCCATCTTCCGCAGGAGCCAGCTTTTCTTTTAACTCCGCCCGCCATGCCGGATGTGTAAAATCACCTGTCCCAACAATATGAATTCCTTTTCTCCTTGCCCATAAATCAAGATATTCCAGCGTACATGTCTTGCTCGTCGCATAAGAATAGCGGGAATGGATATGAAAATCTGCAATATACATTTTATCTCCCCGATCTGATTTTGCGGTATTTTCCGCATTTTAGGTAAATAGTTCAGCCATACAGCGTCCGTCTATGAGTAAAACAGTGGCATCAGCCACGATAAGCACGCAGTGCGGTTTTACGAATGGCGCGGGCTGAACTGTTACCATTTTAATTCATTTATTTTATAATCCCTTCGCATTTGATGCCATTGTTCTCCGCCCCAAGATGAATCCGATATCCCTTCATCTTCAAAGCCCATCTTTTTGTACATCTCGACTTTTGCGTCAAGACATGTCAGGATCAACGCACATCTCCCCTGCTGCCTTTGTATCCCGGAATACCGCCGCATCAGTTCTGATGCCACTCCGATTCCCCGGTACTTCGGCAAAACTGCAAGACCGAGTATCATCACGTTATCACCTGTCGGATCATGCAAGTCTGCATTCCTGAAAAATTCATCTTTCAAACAATCCCCGTCCGTTGCCAGACCATTCAAAAAACCTGCCACTTCACCGCTTTTTCTGTCAACCGCCACAAAAAACAATTCCCGAATCTTAAGAGCCGCTGCTTCATCATCTCTTCGGTACACGCCTCGTTAGGAGGGAAACATACTCTTTCGACAGACGCAGCCTGCACAGCTTCCTCAGAGAATATAGTTCGGAACTCGAATCTTTCTTCAAGCTTTATTTTTTCATTTATTATAATACTTTGCTCAAAATCTCTCATGTCATACACTCCTGCACTCTCTGCCGTCATATAACACAGCAGCAGATCTTCTTTTTAAATTGTAGTATACTGTCTGAGGAAATTCAAGGAAAAGAACTCTCTTCCTCCGTTCCTGTTTGCTTATTTACACCAAACATATTAAACTATACTCAAACCTGCCACTACATAATTACCGGAAGCACTAAACGACACATTTCAGTATTGTGAAAAGCCACCGTTCCAGCAAACAGCTCCTAATACCACTGTTCCACCTGACAGTCTGCCCACACCTTATAATGATCCGCTCCTTATAATAATGAGAAACAAGAGGAAACAATGATATACGAAATAAAAGACACAAACAAAATTTCACCTTTATTTGGACACTGGGAAGAAACCCTTATCTGGTCATGCCTGCAGGGAATCATGGGGAAAATATATGCAAACGACCTCACCGCCCCTACTGCGGCTATGGCCGTGATCGGGGATTTCACCTTTTTCGCAGGCGAACCATGCCCGGAACTGATCGCTTATAGACCGCCCCACTGTACTCAAAACTTTATGATCGCCGTTCCTCAAAATAAACTTTGGGAAAACATGCTCACTCAATTTTACGGTAAAAAAGCAAAAATAATTTCTCGCTACGCAACAAAAAAGGAACCTCCTATTTTCAATAAACATCATTTAGAAAAAATCGTCGCTTCCCTGCCAAAACAATATACACTTTCCATGATCGACTCGCACTTTTACAAATTATGCAAATCAGAAGCATGGAGCAAAGATCTCGTATCACAATTTTCAACTTACGAAAAATACCGCCGTCTCGGAATAGGCGTTGTAATATCCAAAGACGGGCTGATCATATCCGGTGCTTCATCCTACTCCAGATATCAAAACGGCATCGAAATCGAAATTGACACACGAAAAGAATACCGGAGAAACGGCTTTGCCTGCATATGCGCCGCAAAACTGATCTTAGAATGCTTAAAGCGGAACTTATATCCCAGTTGGGATGCACATAACAAAGCATCCGCCGCACTGGCAGAAAAATTAGGGTATCATTACAGTCACGCTTATACGGCGTTGGAAATATGGGATTATTAAGATTATTGTAGATTCGGTTTCTAATCCTGCCGGCGACGTGGAGAAAAGAGCAATGGATAATATCTAAAATTCCTGTTTGAACATCGTTCAAATGAACGTATGTCGGATGAAGAATTTCAAAATTATTGTCATTTGATTGTCACTAGACATAGAGAGCCAAGAAAGCCCGCAAAATAGGCATTTCTTGGCTCTAATATATTATTCGAATTCAATCGTCGCCGGGGGCTTCGGGCTCATATCATAGCACACGCGGTTTACGTTCTCGACCTCTGCCAGGATTCTGTTAGTGATTCTGTCGAGAATCTCCCAGTCTACGTGCTCGATGCTGGCTGTCATCGCGTCGATGGTATTGATTGCACGGATGATTACCATGTACTCAAAGCATCTTGCATGATTCTTCATTCCCACAGACTTGAAATCGGGTACTACCGTAAAATACTGCCATACTTTCTTGTCCAGTCCTGCCTTTGCGAACTCCTCGCGCAGGATAGCATCTGACTCACGGACAGCTTCCAGGCGATCTCTTGTGATAGCGCCGAGGCAGCGAACACCAAGTCCCGGACCCGGGAACGGCTGACGGTAAACCATTTCAGCAGGCAGGCCAAGCTCAATACCGCAGGCACGAACTTCGTCCTTGAAGAGCTGCTTTAACGGCTCTACCAATTCAAACTGCAAATCTTCCGGAAGTCCTCCCACATTGTGGTGAGATTTTACCATCTTTGCAGTCTTGGTTCCGCTCTCGATAATGTCCGGATAAATCGTTCCCTGTCCAAGGAAATCGATTCCTTCCAGTTTTCTCGCTTCTTCCTCGAAAACACGGATAAATTCTCCGCCGATAATCTTTCTCTTCTCTTCCGGATCAGATACATTTTCCAGCTTTCCAAGGAAACGCTCTGTAGCGTCTACATAAATCAGATTTGCATGAAGCTGGTTGCGGAATACCTCTACAACGCTTTCAGATTCATTTTTCCGCATCAGACCATGATTTACATGTACGCAGACGAGCTGCTGTCCTATCGCCTTAATCAGCATCGCTGCAACTACGGAAGAATCTACGCCGCCTGACAGCGCCAAAAGAACCTTTCTGTCTCCTACCTGTCTGCGGATCAGCTCTACCTGATCTTCAATAAAGTTCTTCATGTTCCAGTTTGCTTCTGCCTTACATTCATCAAATACGAACTTTTTCAACGTCTCCTGATCCGGCAGGCTGTCAAAACGAACGTCGCATCTGGATGCAGGATAGTCTACGGAAATTACCGGATAGCCCCATGTATAAAGCTCTGGTCTTACTTCCACTTCTTTTCCATCTACCACACGGTTTTCTCCGCCATTTAAAATAATTCCTTTTACATTGTCAAGAGCCTTTATTTCTTCCTCTGTAATATCATGAGGATGAATCTCGCTGTATACGCCAAGTTCACGAATCTCCCGGGCGAGTACCGTATTCTCTGTACTTCCCAGATCCAAAATAACAATCATATCCTGCTTCATTTGTCTCTCCTTTTAACTGGTCAGATTATTTCCAACATTTTTATTTTACTGATTTTCCTTTAGTTTCGCAAGCAATATTTCAAATATTCTCTATCATCCACTGCGGACGCTGTCACAGCTCTTTTTATCGCCTGCTGCATCGCCCTTGCCGCCAGTGTTCCGGCTACATTTACATCGCTTTCTACCTCTCCCACACTGCAGGCATAGATGCTGTCTCCGTCAGCCATAGTTCCAACCGGATTGATGCATCTCGCATACGCATTTCTTGCCATAGAAGCAATTTTATTCAGCTTTGCCTTATCAAAACGTGCATTGCACACGATGCAGCCGATCGTCGTATTTGTATGAAATAAATCCTGAGGCGTCGTCATCATTTCTACAAACGCCTCTTCCAAATCCACAAATTTCGTTCTTTCCGCATCCATAAGGCCTGCTATCTTTTGTCCGTTCTCCGGATCAAAAACATCTCCGAATGCATTAACGACTACGACAGCCGCTATTTTCAGCTCCCCTGCCTGAAGCGCATAGATACCCAGACCGGACTTTGTCGCCCGTTCCATTCCAAACAGCTTTCCTACGCTGGCTCCCGTTCCTGCTCCGACATTTCCCATCGATACATCGCAGCCTTCCATCGCCTTTCTACAGGCTCATATCCCATATCCGCATCCGGACGGATATCGCTTCTTCCGTATCCCAAGTCAAAAATGCAGGACTGACATACAAGAGGTATTTTGGAAAATCCCGTGTCGTATCCAATCCCCTGCTCCTCCAGACAGCGCATCACACCGTCCGAAGCCGCCAGACCATATGCGCTTCCTCCTGACAACACGACAGCGTTCAGCGGATTATCTGCCGTCATGCTGTCTGTAAGCGGCGTTTCTCTCGACGCCGGACCTCCCCCGCTGATGTCGCAGCCTGCCTGTGCGCCCCGTTTAAAGTACAATACGCTTGCGCCTGTCTTTGCTTCATTATCCTGCGCATGTCCTATGGATACGCCATCTATCTCTGTAATTGCGATTTCCCTTATAAATCTGTCCATCAAATTTCCCTCTCACCCTTTCTGTTCACACCCGAAGCTATTCGGCAACCACTGCCGTTCCGCTTGCCGTTACCATAAGCATTCCGTTACCTGCACCGAGCACCTCATAATCGATATCAACGCCTACAACCGCATTGGCCCCCAAATCTGCCGCACGCTGTTCCATCTCCTTCAGGCGTTCTGTCTCGCCTAAACAAGCTCTTCCTCATAGCTTCCTGATCTTCCGCCGAAAAAGTTGCTGAAAGAAGCCGCAACATCGCGCACGAAATTTACGCCAGATATGACTTCTCCAAATACAATTCCCTTATATTCCGTAATTCTTCTTCCTTCTACAGACACTGTCGTTGTCACTATCATTCCCATTCCTCCGTTTCTTCCTTTTATAGGGTACTGTGAAAGTAGAAGCTTTCTGTTGATTGTTGCAAAATGCGTTACAAATTTATTATTTATATCATAGCAAAAATCATTTTAAGATACAATCGTTTCCTGCAGGAAATCCTGCCTGGTTACTAAAATTAAATTCCCCCAAATTTTTACGAAATAGAGGGGTGTCTATCTTTCAATTTCTTGTGTGATACTTTACCGCACATGAACATTGGCAGAGGGAATGAAACAAAAAGACATTGCATTTCAGTTAGGTATCTCTGAAGCCTATGTTACTCAACTCAAAAAAGTTATAGCATTTTTTTCTTACTAGAATTAGAGCCATTTTAGGGCCAAAAACCATAAAACAACCCCGGAAATGCCCATTTTATCAGCATTTCGGGGTTCTGTCCGTTATTCAAACTCGACAATTACTAATCAATTTTGTTTAGAGATTATTCTCTGTCGTGTTTACAGTTCTTTTGATTATTTGATTTATCCATATTATCCTGCCTATACAGGCTAATGTTATCATTTTGTTATCGGTGTTGATAACACTTGCTCTGTAACTGTGGATAATAGCACTATATTCTATTTCAGATCATAAGCGATTTTGCTTAAAAAATCAATCCCTATTCAAATTCATACCATTCCTTAAATCTCAGTCTTTGAGCAAAATACGATTTTTTTTGTATTCAATCATGCCATCTTTCTGCATTTTAGAAAGCTCGTTGCACATAGTACTGCGGTCAACATTCAAGTAATCTGCTAACTGCTGACGGTTATATGGAATCAGAAAAGAATTACTTCCGGCATGTTTTGCGCATTCTGAAAAATAAGACATCAATCGTCCTCGTATGGATTGGAACTGGTGTGCAAAATCCTTTGTGAAAGTTGCAGACTTTTATGAGCACAGACAGTCAGTAGATTTCGTGCAAGGTTTGTATGAAAAGGGCAGGCGTTTGTGCAGGTAGTCAGAACACGTCCCACATTCATAAACAACACAGAGGTATCTTCCACGGCAGACACTGTAACCAGCATCGGCTGTCCCGGAATACAGGCATATACCTCAGCAAATACAGAACCAGGCGCAACACTTCCTAAAATGCCGGTATTCCCCCAAATATCGTTACAAGATATCATTGCCATGCCTGACAGCACAATGCCGATATTCTCTATAATACTCCCTTCTGAAAGAATTACTTCTCCTTTTTTATAATTGCGTTTTACACTATTCAAACAGCTTAAAAGCGAGGAGATGTCATCTTCTTCTAACCCACGGAATAGCTGCATATCGGATAATTTCATATTTTTTGCCCTTTCGTTGTTATAACAACAGATTTTTATTTTTAATTATAATATACTATGCCCAGAAAGACAAGAGAAAGGATGGTATAAAATGATTCGAAGAATTATCCAAATAGATGAAGAAAAATGTAACGGATGTGGTGCGTGTGCCGAAGCTTGTCACGAGGGTGCAATCGGCATGGTAAACGGCAAAGCAACGCTTCTGCGAGATGATTATTGTGATGGTTTGGGAGATTGTCTGCCAACCTGCCCGACAGGTGCAATTTCCTTTGTGGAGAGAGAAGCTGCCGCCTATGATGAAAAAGCTGTGCAGGAAAATATGAGGAAAAAAGCGAAAAGCATCATGCCGCTGTTCCCCATACAGGCTGCCCCGGCAGTCGAATGCAGCGTATTCAACATTCACAAGAAACAACTCCTTCTGCCCGGGTACAGACAGAATCACAGTTGGGACAATGGCCATGCCAAATCAAACTGGTACCGACTAATGCACTATATTTTGACGGCGCAAAATTGTTAATTGCAGCGGATTGCAGTGCATACGCCTATGCCAGAATGCACGAGGATTTCATGCGTGGGAAAATTACGATTATCGGCTGTCCAAAGCTTGACAGCATAGACTACAGCGAAAAGCTGACGCAGATCATTCAAAACAACAACATTCAAAGTGTGACGGTTGTACGCATGGAAGTTCCCTGCTGCGGCGGACTGGAATTAGCTGCCAAAAAAGCGTTGCAGGCAAGCGGAAAATTCATTCCTTGGCAGATTGTTACGATTTCGTTGGATGGTAAAATTTGGGAATAAAAGGAGAGATACTATGAGTAAAAAAATGAAAAACATTGCTCAATCAGAAGTACTGACGCTGAGAGAACAAATTTCTTATCAGGAGGGCAGGTTGTCAGCAAAACTTGACACAAAACCAGGCAGTAAGTATTACCCTGTTCTCATTCGCAAAGGGCGAAGAGATCAGCACCCATGAATCGGGTGGGGACGCCTTCGTCACCTGCTTGGATGGTATCGGAAAAATCACGATTGATGGCGTTGAATATCTGCTGCACGAAGGAGAATCTATTGTCATGCCAGCAGGCCATCCCCATGCGGTATATGGGCAGGAAGCGTTCAAGATGCTTTTAGTAGTTGTATTTTAATCAAACGCAAAATTGACAAAGGAAGGTGATTTTATGAAAGCAACAAAAGTAGATAAGGATCTCTGCATTGGCTGTGGGCTTTGCTGTGGGATCTGCGACGAAGTTTTCCGTATGAACGAGCAGGGAAAGGCGGAAGCGTATCAACCAGCAAACGCTGAAAATCAAGGTGCTGTACAGGAGGCCATCGACTCGTGTCCTGTGTCTGCAATCGCCTGGGAAGATTAATTCAAACGCGTCTATATGCTTTTTTGATTGAGAAGAAACCACATTATTTCAAATTTTAATAGTTTTTAGGAGGTATATTATGGAACAAAAAATGTTTTGCTATCAGTGTCAGGAAACCGCCGGGTGCAAGGGCTGCACCATGTCCGGCGTATGCGGAAAGAAACCTGATGTAGCGGCCATGCAGGATCTGTTGGTCTATGTCACAAAAGGAATTTCGGCTATTACGACTGCATTGCGTCAGGAAGGTAAGCAGGTATCTGCCAAAATCAATCACTTGATTACTCTGAATCTGTTCACTACCATTACCAACGCAAATTTTGATAAAGAGAGCATTGAATCAAGAATCCGTGCTACACTGACCGAAAAGGAAGTTCTGCTAAAGCAAGTTACCAATCTGACTGTTCTGCCTGAAGCCGCAAAATGGAACGGATCTGAAAACTGGGAAGAAAAAGCCAGAACTGTCGGTGTTCTTTCTACCGAAAACGAGGATATTCGCTCTCTGCGCGAGTTAATCACCTACGGTTTGAAGGGACTTTCCGCTTACTCGAAGCACGCAAATGTGCTGTTGAAGGACAACGATGAAGTTGACGCATTTCTTCAGAAAGCACTGGCTGCCACGCTGAATGACAACCTTAGTGTAGAAGATCTGATTGCTCTAACAATGGAAACAGGAAAATACGGAGTATCCGGTATGGCAATGCTGGATAAGGCTAACACAGACAGCTATGGAAACCCCGAAATTACAAAGGTAAATATCGGTGTCAGAAAGAACCCCGGCATTCTGGTATCCGGCCACGACCTGCGCGATTTGGAAATGCTGTTAGAACAGACACAGGGAACTGGAGTGGATGTGTATACGCATTCCGAGATGTTGCCAGCTCATTATTATCCCGCTTTCAAAAAATATCCTAACTTTGTTGGTAATTATGGGAATGCTTGGTGGAAACAAAAAGAAGAATTTGAATCCTTTAACGGTCCTATTCTAATGACAACCAACTGCATTGTTCCTCCTAAGGATAGTTACAAAAACAGACTTTACACTACCGGCGCTGCGGGATATCCGGGATGTACACATATTCCGGGAGAAATTGGCGAACAAAAAAATTTTTCTGCGATTATTGAGCATGCAAAAAAATGTGTCGCTCCGAGTGAAATCGAAACCGGTGAAATCATCGGCGGATTTGCCCATGCGCAGGTTCTGGCTTTGGCAGATAAAGTTGTAGAAGCTGTAAAAAGCGGTGCAATCAAAAAGTTTGTGGTTATGGCGGGCTGTGATGGTCGAGCAAAGAGCCGCGACTACTATACAGAATTTGCTAAGGCTCTGCCGAAGGACGCTGTCATCCTTACTGCCGGTTGTGCAAAATATAAATATAACAAGTTGTCTTTAGGCGATATCAATGGCATCCCGCGTATTCTGGATGCAGGTCAATGCAATGATTCCTATTCCCTTGCTGTAATCGCCTTGAAACTCAAAGAGGTCTTTGGGCTTGACGATATTAACGATCTGCCAATTATCTATAATATCGCATGGTACGAGCAAAAAGCTGTTATCGTTCTTCTGGCTCTTTTATATCTTGGTGTGAAGAATATCCACCTTGGCCCTACACTTCCGGCATTTCTCAGCCCGAATGTTGCAAAGGTCTTGGTCGAGAACTTCGGCATTGCAGGAATTGGCACCGTGGAAGAGGATATGGAGAAGTTTTTCGGTATTAACGCATAAATAATACTCCGTCAAAAAAATAGATCCAACAGGCATAAAGAAACCTCGGAAACCCTTGTAAAATGGGCATCCGAGGTTTTCTGTCTGTTATTCGAATCTGACAACGCCTAATCAATTTTGTTTAGATATTATTCGTTATCGTGTTTATAGTTCTTTTGATTATTTGATTTATCCATATTATCCTGCCTATACGAGCTAATATTATCATTTTGTTTTCAGACTTGCTTTCCACCATACACCTTTTCTTATTGATAAATCATCTCATTATCCACAATCTCCCTCGCACACGTTTGTATATTACTCATTCTCCCTATCCATTTTAAGGTATCATCTGCCTTTAACTATTCTGTAATCCCCTGCCCCCTGCGCCTGTTTCATCTGCTCTACAATCCTTTCAAAGCGTTCTTGTGCCTGTTCTTCTATATCTGCAAGATAACTATTCAGCCTGCCACTTGTAAGCAGAGTAATATAAGCCGCTCTCTTATGTTCTTTCAAATAGCGTTTATGCCTTTGTCCCCATACACCGATAAATCTCTGTTCTTCTTCCTCCGGCAAGGTAAGACAGGGGATAAGATAATCCCCGTGTCTGATATAAATGCCGCCCATTTCTTCAAATATTGTTTTCTTCATAATCGTTTCCACCTTTCTTATCGTTCTCTATCCATAGATTTTTTCTTAACTGACCGTTTCGGTTGCTGCCTGCCTTCCTGCTGATAGCGGTGCAATTTTTCCAGTACACTCGCTTTTTGGGGCTGTTCTAACGGATTCTCTTTCTTCGGTTTCGTCTGATTTTTCCACGCTCTCAGTTCTTCATTGTATTCCATAATCAGTTCTTCTGCCTTGTTATAAACCTTCTGAAAGGATTGCACATTGGGATAACCTTCCCGTTTTACGATCCGCCCCATACTCCTGTGCAAACGCTTTTCCAAATCCTCTAACAGCTCAATTTTCCCTTCCAGAGATTTTCGTTCTTTGCCTTTAAATAGTCCTCGTAACTCTGACAGTTGCTTTTTCAAAGAAGAAATATCCTGTTGTGTGCGTTTTATCTCCCTTGACTGTCCCTGTAATTCATACATGAGCTTCTGCATATCCTTCCATTCCTGCAAGTCAATCTTTGGCACAGTTCTTGGCGGCAGCTTAAATTTGAAAATCACCTCCTGTAAAAAGTCTTTTGCTCCTCGGATAATCTGACGGAACATATCCGGCAGCCAACCGTGTGTCCTGATAGATTGCAGCGTTTCGTCTGTGATTTTTTCCTGCTTAATCTTCAAAATATCTTCTTCAGGAACACCCTCAACCAATGCCACATCAACTGTCCGATTCCATTCCTGCCTTGCCGCATTGTCTGCCTTTATCTCCTCCGCTTTCGGATTGTTCTTTCCGATTTTCTTCATTGCCAGATAAACACCGCCCTGTTGGAATACAGAAGTTTTTCTGATTCTTCTTTTACATAACAGTTAATCGTATCGGTAAACAGTTCTTTAACTTCTTTGGTAAAGGCTTTGTTCTTAAACCATTCCTCTTTTTTTGTGAAGATATGACTTTCATACACTTCCCCTTTAGGGATAATACTGCACCCAGCTCGGATATTTCCCTGCACGTCTAAAATCTCTTTTTTCGTGCGTCTATGCTTTCCCTGCTCATCATAAAACATATTTCGGGTGGCAATCTTCACTTCGGGCTGCTCCAACATTTTCCGTTCACTGAATACCAGATGAATATGATAATTCGTCTTTGTCTTGTTGTGATGAAGGCTGCGCTGCACTCCACGCCATATCTTTTATGGAAAGTTTCCGTAAAAAGTCTTACCACATCATCTGCCTATACTGAACAAAACTTCGGGAAGTGCAATAATAAACTCACGCCCTTCGATACATTTCCCTGCCGTTCCTCTCGCCTTAAAATCCAACTGATTTTCTCTTGCAAGATTTTTCCAAAACTCAGGTGTTGCCCCTTCCGTCTGATAGGTAGCATAGAGATGTTCCTGCCTTTTGGGATTGGAAATATAATCAATACGCCCTGCCACATCGGACAGCTTACTTTGTCTGATAAATGAATGTCTGCCTATAAGCATCCTCCTTTCTCGGCTTGCGCCGGCTTTACTGTGAGTAGGTGCATAGGCACCTGTTTACGAACTTATCCGCCTGTCGGCGG
>ENA-OQCP01000068-OQCP01000068.1-human-gut-metagenome-genome-assembly--contig:-NODE-68-length-36619-cov-3.304807_pt1 | contig 36619 bp, 53 predicted proteins | sample MGYA00242760_ERZ504583 | MGnify/ENA primary metagenome ERZ504583 (study PRJEB26092, sample SAMD00036308) | human gut metagenome | host: Homo sapiens | study: EMG produced TPA metagenomics assembly of...
CATTTTGCTTGATTCGTGCGCAAGGCGGCTGCTTTCCTGTTCAAACTTTTCCGCTTTCTCGTTGTAGTAGTCGATTCGTCTTTGTTTCTTTTCTTCGTATGAGTCATAGAATATCGCTCCTTTACATATAAAAATAGCCTCCTGCGAATATCCGCAGAAAGCAATTACAGTCCCATCATTTCACGCACAACACGGTCGGCCATTTTAACCGCGCCCACGAGGACTAACATATTAAATACAAGCTCCCCGATATAGCTCCATACCATAGAAACCGCCGCGGCGTTCGGGTCAACCACGGGCGGGGCAGAAGCGAATAAGGAAAAAACAATGCAAGCCAGTACAATAATCGCGCCTTCCAAGCAGACAGCGGCGTAGGATTTGATAAAGCTCTTTCCCACATTCTGCGAGGGTTCGCCCGCAAAAGCGGAGAGAGGAACCGGCGCAATCGCCGTGTAAAGATACAGCTTGAAAAATCTGCCGTATACGGTCATTATCATAATGAAAGACAGTACCGTAATGAACAGACCGCCGATCAGCGTAACCGCCCACAATGGGATAGATTCAAAAAATCCGCAGTCCTCAACCGCCGTCACGATTTCAGAGGGCAGAACCGTTCGCCCTGCCGTCCCGAATCCCGCGGCGGTCATGATGGTGGAGATAAGCCCCTGCACGATATTGAACAAAGCCATCATCAGTTCCAGACCGTAGGTGACGGCCGCCTTTGCCAATGCAAAGCGGATAAAGACCTTTAATGCGTGCTCCGGCTTTTTCAGTTCTGCAAACGATCCGCAGGTTTTCATCACGCCGACGACAAAGAACAGAACGAGTAGGGCAAGCCCTATCGCTTGTACTACGCCGTGAATGTTGACGATCACATTCCAGATCGTGCCGCCCTTAAATTGCGTGGGTGATTGCGTGATAAGCTGCCATATCTCGGCAAGTTTCTGATTCCAAGTTTCAAGGGCGTTTTCAAGATTTTGTACGACCCAGTTATCCGACAACAAAATCACCTCCCGTCTTTTCACAATAGCCCTCGATTTCAAGGTCGCAGTCAATCTCGTTGCCCCAAGCGTCCCAGCCGTCCGCTTTTTCTCTTGCGAAAAGCTCTACGCGGGGCAGATCGCCCACAAGCTCAATAATTTTATCCCTTGCCTCGTCGGGCTTCTGACTGTGCCCCCGCAAAGGGCTGATAATGAATTGGTGAACACGGTTTGATTTTCTTTTTGGATGGCCTTTTGTAGCAAGCAGACAGATTTCGGCGTTTCCTCTCGTCCAGAAGCCTAATCCGTAAAACCAGCCCTTGCCGCTTTTGTTGAGTTTGAGCCAGACAAAGGCAACGCTTTTATACTCAAATCCCCACGCCTTAATTACCCGCAGCGCTTCTCGTAGCTGCGGAAAAGTCGTCCAAAGAAAAAGAATAGAATCCTTTTCGGAGAGTTCGGAAACAGGCAGACGGCAAAGCTCGTCAATGCTCATCGTGGGATAGTGCTTTTCAGCCGCGCCCTGTACGCCGTTTCGTTCATACCGCCACGGCGGGTCTGCATAAATAATGCTGTATTTCTTCACAGCGTCCTCCTTTCAGGCATAGTAAGGGCAGGCCGCCTTTTGCAGCCTGCCCCGTATGCCGTATCGTTTCGTTATCTGCTGTCCCTGTCGGGCGCATTGCGTATAACGCCGTAGACATCATCCACAAAGTACCGTCCGGCAAAGGGATTGAATATGGCGTGACACTTCACGCGTTATACTCCGCCAGATAGTCGTTGTCGCCCAAGCGCTTAATGATTGTCGCCTCACCGAGAACATGGGTTTCTCCCTGTTTCAGAGAGTGGATATAGCACTCGCATTTTTCCATATCGTTTTCCTTTCTGTCAGCCTGTAATCAGCGTCAAAATCTCTTTGGCAAAGGTAATGATAATGCCGCCCGCAATGGTGAGGAATCCGTTGGAACGCTGGCTGGGGTCGTGGGACTGAAAAGACAGCCCCACCTGCACGATACCCCAGCCGAGCAGGATCAGGCCGACCGCGCGTATCAATCCAAAGATAAAATCACTCAAATTGTTTACAACGGTAATCGGGTCGCCTGCGGCAAAGGCCGTTACCGAGCAGCAGAGAGTAAAGGCGAGAGCCAAAACTGCGGCGCAGTACAAGCGGAATCCCTTTTTGACCTTGCCGGGGACAGGTAGCTTTTTCGTGGTCTTATTTTTGTTGGTGTTTTTCATTTTTGCAATACCTCCTTAAATTGAAAACAGAGCTTCGATTTCCTCATCGGAAAGAAGCTCGTAATCGGGTTCTGTATCTTCCATATCGGGAATGTCCTCTGCGGGGATTCCCGCAAGGGAAAGTGTGGCGACGGCGTGTTCCGTCCCGCCGTGTTCATAAGGCGCTGCGCCGCCGTCTGTGGTAAGTGATACATTCGGATGTTTTAAGATGTTGTATTTCTCATCCATAATCGGCGGCTCTCCGCGGATAAATAAAAGAGCGTAACGGTTATCCAGCATACGCACCTCGTCGGGCGTCATCAGTTCGCGCCCGGAAATCTGATAGTTCGTACTGTAATTGCCGTTACGCCCCGACGATCTGCCGTAGGTGTTTGTGTCGATGGTCGCCTTGCCGAGAAGCTCCGATACATATTTGTGCGTAGATTGTTCGTTGCCGCCCAAGTAAAGAAACTCGTCGCAATTACCTAAAATGGATTCCCATTGCTTTTCAAACAAGGCCTTTAACTGCGCCAAATTTTGCAGGATAATCGAAACAAATACCTGCCTTGAACGCATAACGGACAGTATCTTGTCGAAATCATCCGGCAAGCTCACATTGGCGAACTCGTCCATCAGAAAATGGACGGGAACGGGCAGACTGCGCCGTGCTTGTGGTCGGCAAGGTAAAAGAGCTGTTGGAATAGCTGCGTGTATAGGATTGATACAAGAAGTTGAACGAGGTATCGTTATCGGGTATCAGCGCGAACAACGCCACTTTCTTTTCGCCTAAGCTGGGCAAATCCAACTCGTCCGCAGCGGTCAGCGCCGCAAGAGAGGACAGATTGAATTTCTCTAAGCGAGCCGCCAAAGTGATCTGAATACTTTTCAAGGTCTTTGCCGAACCGGAATGATAGTCCTTGTAATACTTCACGGCGATATGCTCCGGGTCGCGCATTTCCAGCCGTTCAAAGAGCTCGTCCAGCGGTGAAGCGTATTCGTCTATGTCCTCTCTGACATCTGCGGCGCGCAGCATTTCCATAACCATTGAAAAATTCTGTTCATCGGGCGGCGCCTCATATTTGAGATAGAACACAAGCGCCAACAGAAGCATACTCGCCGCTGTGTCCCAAAAGGGATCGTTGGATTGACTGCCTTTCGGCGTGGTACTCTTGAACAGATTTGTAACCAAGCGCTGCACATCGTTGTCGTCCCGCAAATAGACAAACGGATTGTAGCAATGGCTTTTCTCCATATTGAGCAAATCCAGCACCCGCACATCATAGCCCCTTTGAGCAAGCAGATAGCCCGTATCTCGCAGCATTTCGCCTTTCGGATCAAGCACCACATAACTTGTTCCGTGGCTTGCGGCATTGGCGGCTTGGCATAGGTTCGGTTTTGCATAGAACCTTGTTTTTCCTGCGCCGCTTCCTCCCACAACTACGGTATTCAGAGAACGGCGGTGCTTTTTGCCGTCAAATCCCATACGGACATTTTGTGTGAGAATCTTATTTTCCTCCGGGTTTGCCGCCTGATATTTTTTGTTCACGGCTCTTGCATTGCCCCATTTTGCCGAGCCGTGTTCCTCACCCCTGCGGTAGTTGCGGCGGGAGGAAAGATATACGCCGATAGCAAGCCCGTACACGCAAAGCAAAACGAGGACAGTTTTCAGACTGTCCCCGCAAAGCTCTATTTTGAAGGGTCGTTCATTGCCGCAGGAAACCGGGCAAGGATTTCGGGCAGTCCCCCGCCTGCGGCCGGGGCAATCAAAAGTCCCAGCCACACCACGGGAGAATCCCGAACAGGCAAAGCACAAGAGGATTATTCCCGCGCTTCATCGCGTCGTTTCTCCTTTTTTGTAGGCGCGTCGATTACTTTCAAAAGAACCTCGTCAACAATATCGGTGGGGCGTTCTTCTTCCAGCAGATCGTTTCGCATTTCGTTAAGGGCATTGATAACAACGCCATGTTCGTAGCGGTCGAGGGTCAGCACTCGTTTTTCTGTTCTTTCCATATTCAGCGCTCCTGTTCCGTATGGCGGGGCGATTTTTCTTTTTCCAGCGCTCTTGCCATTCGTGCGGAAATGTCGTAGGCGGTATCTCGGATTTCGGAAAGCTCGGTGCGGATTTCCTGCGGATCGTCGGTGCGGAGAAAATCAGCGGGATTCTCAAAACTGTAATCGCTCACATCAACGCCGAACTCTTTGCCGAGAATATACGAAACGCAATGCGCCTTAAAGCTCGCAGTTTGCGGGTCGTATTCTTCGCCGGTTTGAGCAAGCTCTGCTTGTGCCAATGCCTTTGATACCTCGCAGAACAGATCGTTTGCCTCCATTCCGCGGCAGACAAAAATTGCCTCCTGTTCATGGTCGTACAGTGCGCCCAAACCGTCAGGCAATTCATCGACAGACTGAATCGGCACGGGCTTTTTGTAAATGAGCGCGCCGAGCAAAGCCCTTGCGTCGTGGGAAACGGGCGGCTGTGCTCTCATGCGGGAGGTGGTCTGTGAAATGTCATACACATGCTTGATGTTATACGACACGCCGATACTGCCGTCGTCGCGGGTGTATTCGCCGTTTGATTCTACGATCTTGATAGGATGGCCAAATTCCTGTCTTTTGATATACACGCCCTGATCGCGCCAAAAATCCTTGTCGCCCAGCCTGCGGGCGTCCGGCTTCGCCGCCAGAATCAACAAGGCGTTGGTAGCGGAATAGTGACGAAAATTCGCCTGCACATCCAGATATTCACGGAACTTGCCGCCATCTGCGCAGACTTCCTCGGCGGTGGCGTCGGCAAGGGCGTACACCTCGTCACGCTCCGCCTTTTTCTTTGCCGCCCAAGCCTCTTTGTCAAAATCCTCGGCTTGCGGGGCGGGTTCAAAAATATCGTCAAAATTGTTGCTCATAAATCATCGCTCCTTTACTTTTTTGCTCTTTTTTCGGGACGGCTGCTTGTGGGCAGTCGTCTGCTGCTTTGCTGGCTTTTGGGAAACGGTGGGTTCTTCGTTTTTGGTCGCCGCCTCTTGCTGTTTCGCCTTGATTTCCCGCAGTTCTTCACGGACAGAGGGGCGTTCTTCGGGCGGTTTAACAGTACCCTCGGCGGTTCTGCTTTGCTTCTTTGAGGTAGGCGCGGACGGATGGGATTTCTCCGCCGCTGTCCCAAAAGACGCGGTTTTTTCCGCTTCGGGATTTGCCGCTGTGCGCTCGCCCTTTTTCACGGGCGCACCCATCAGATCGTCAAGCAGTCTGTCGTCCGCTTCTTTGTCGGGTTTCTCCTGTTCGGGTACAGAGGGGGCAGCAGATTTTTCGGTTTTGGATTTTTCAATATCCCGTTTGATAGAAACGGTATCGACCGCAGCCAGCTTGAAGCGTTCTACAATGCGGTTGATCTTAGAAGCGTCCTCGGCACGCACCATAATATCCACCATGCCGTCTGCGGATTTTTCTTTGCCCCGCAGAGCGCAGTAAACTACGCCGTAGCGTTTCGCCTCGGTAGCAAACTGTTTCAAATGTTCCTCTCCGACGGTAAAAACTTTCAGTTCCTTTCCACTTTTGAGCATGGCGGTTAAACGCTGGCGACCTTTGGTCTTGTTTTTGTCCCTGTTTTTCAGCACAGCGTAAATCATGCGGCGATATTCTTTGCCGCCGAGCCGGTCAGCTTTAAGGCGACTTCCGTACCCTCCAAGCTGATCCTTACGATCTGTTCCGCTGCGTCACCGGAATTGTACATGGTCGGTTTTCTCCTTTCTTTCAGGTTGATTGTCCTTGCGGACAGCTTTGATTTTCTCTTGGATCACGCCGGAACGCTCGGCAATGATGTTACATAAGACCACCTCCTTTCGCAGTGCGGCAAGCTCCTTGGAAAGTGCGGTGATCTGCGCTTTGACCTCCGCCGCCTTTTCGGGATCGGACTTCACCGCTGCGTCCGCTGTAATTTGTAGAGCTGCTTGCGCTTCTCGGCCAGAACAGTTATTTTTTCGTTCACCTCGTCACGGTAGGAAAAAAGCTGCTCGGCGGTATCAATCCGATGCCCCACGAGCAGCCTTGTTTCGGCGGTGATGGTGTCCAGTTTCAGCAGATCCTCCCGCAAAAGAAAGTGCAGCCGCTTTTTGCTTTGCTGCGGACGATTCTTCGGAAAAATGCCCAGCAGATAGCAGTAGTGAAGATACAGCGCCCGAAAGCCGGTCAGTTTTCGGGCGGCTTTCAGATTGCCGATCAGTCTGACCCGCAGGATCTCCGGCTTCTGTTCGGGCGTTCTCCGTTCGGGGCGGCTCTGGGATAAAATGCGCCTGCGAATGCTGTCCAAAGAGTAGTCCTCACCAAAATTGCGCATCAGGCGCACGAACCGTTCCTTGCCCGGCGGCCTGACCGAAATATCCTTGCCGAGCTTTATCGCATAGCCCTTTTTCCGCAAAGCGTCAAAGAACTGCCGCTCGGTCATGGACTGCCGTACCGCCTCGTCAATGTCCGCACGGATCATCCACGCCAAGTGGGGCGCTGTTCCTGCTCGGCACGCCATTCGCCGTATTGCTTGTCCCGGCCTTGCTGCGGTTGCTCAATTACCGACAGCCCGTATTCCCGGCAAAGCTCGTCGGAAACCGTCTGCATCTCATGGTAGTCCTTGCGGGTACGGTGATATTTGATGCCGTCCGCAAAGGAAACTGTGTTGACGACAAAGTGATTGTGCAGATGATTTTCTTTGTCAAGGTGGGTGGCGACGATCACCTGATAGCGGTCGCCCCAGAGCCGGGTCGCCAGCTTTACGCCGATCTCGTGCGCCAGTTCGGGCGTGACCTCGCCGGGGGCAAAGGACTGATAGCCGTGATAGGCCACCGTGCCGCCCTCTTTGCCGAACCGCTTTTTCACCGCCAGCATTTCGTCACGGGCGGTGGCGGGAGAGCAGTTGATGCCAGACATGAAGCGGTGGAGCGGTGCGCCGTCCTCGCTGCTCATTTCTTGCGTTTTCTCGGAATTGACGGCATAGCGGATCACATCGGTAAGCTGCTGACCGTCCTGTTCGGTCAGTTCCCGGTCGGTGTAGAATTTCGGGTTTGTGGTTTTATCAGGTTCTCCGCATAGATCACCACCTTGCCGAGCCAGCCTTTTACACGCCATATTGATGTCGTCGCCATAAGCGTCACTTCATCGGGCGGGGCAGAATGACCGTTGCGGTAATCGTCTTGACAGCCTCGTCCAGCTTGCGGCAGTTCTCGTCGTACCGCTGCACATCCAGTGCGTTCAGGGTATGGGCTTTTGCGGCGATCTGATTGAGGTTGTTGCCGATCCCGTGCAGCTCCCGCATCATGGCGTAATAGTCGGGCGGCGGTGCGTCCTGCGGTTCAAGGCCGGTTACCAAGTGCCGAAGATACGCTTCACGGGAAAGCCCGCTTTTCTTGACCTTCTTCTGAAACGCCTCGGCTTCCTTTTTGTCCAGCCAGAATTGAATGTGAACATTGCGTTTTCTCATAGTACCTCCTTGTTCAGCTCGTTTTGAATTTCCACGATCCGTTTTCCAACTGCATACACAACGGGGATCGTCACACCGTTGCCCGCCTGCTTGTAAAGCTGGGCGTCGGAATTGACAGCGGCCGCTCGATCAAACATATCGTCCGAAAAGCCTTGCAGCCGCCAGCACTCACGGGGTGTCAGCTTGCGGATGCGTCCGCAGCTGAGCGGAATTGCGGAGCCATTTTCAGCTTTGGTCTGATCCGCTTCTTTTGCTCGCTTGACGGGCAAGGCATATTCGCAGGAATCGCAGGCGCAGAGATAAACGCCGTGCTTGTCCTGCGTGTTCAGGCAGAAAGCCGGTTCACCGCATTCCTTGAAGCGCCGTCCGTTCTGCCGCTTGTTTTCCCGGTCGGGGGTGAGGACGGCACGGCAGCCATAAAAAATACCGGAGCTTTCGCCCCGGTTGCTGACCCCGATCTTGTCATAGCCTGCGATCAGGCATTTGGTATGCTCCTGCTCCAAAATTCTCGGTGCACCTCGCTTTAGCTGAATGAGCGCCGTTTCTTCGGTGCGGTCCGGGCACTTGCCGCTCATGCAGAGAACGCCGCTTTTATCGCCGCTGTGGTTGGTAATGCCGCTGTCATACCTTGCTTTGATACAGCGGGCGTGCTCGGTCAGCCTCGGTTCACCTTTGCACAGGTCGATGAAGTACATTCCCGTGCGTCCGGCAAAGCCGCCGCCCTCGCTCATCAGCGTGCAGCTCACGCCTACGGGATCATAGACACGCTTGCCCTGCGTGCCGCCGATCAGTTGTATAAGAGCCTTGCCGTCGCCTGCGGTGACAGGAAATACTTTTCGTCCACCCTCGGCTCTAAAATGTCGATAAGCGACAAGGTAGATGCGTTCCCGGTTTTGCGGAACGCCGTGGAAGCGTGAATTAAGCAGTCCGTATTCGATATGATAGCCGATTTCGGCCAACGAATAGAGAACGGTCGCAAAGTCCCATCCGCGATTAACGGAGAGCAGATTTTTAACATTTTCAAGGACAAGCCATTCGGGTCGATCCTCGGCAGGCGTGCCTTTGAGGAGTCTAACGATTTCAAAAAAGAGAGAGCTTCGCTTGCCTGCAAGCCCTCGTTGCCGGCCAGATACAGAAATGTCCTGACACGGGAATCCGCCTGCAAAGGTTGACCCTCGCAGGTCGGCGGCTCGGTTTTGGTGATGTCCTCGCCATACCATTCATCCTCCTTTACATCGTGGATCGCACGGTAGCTGCGGTCTGCGAATTTATCTATTTCGCAGTGGCCTTTACAAACCATTCCGCAAAGCTCAAAGCCCTTGCGGAAACCGCCCACGCCGCTGAAAAAATCCAGAAATGTCATCGGTTCATTCATTTGTAGTCGTCCTTTCCTTGCAGGCGGTTGATCTGCAACAGGCACATAATCACAATACCGATACAGCCGCCGAGCATAGTTCCGATGATAAAAAAGAGCAGTTCGCTCATACCATACGCCTCCTTTCAGCGCATAAAAATATCGCCCTCCGTTTGTAACGGGGACGAGCAAAATTAAGGGTTTCAGGGGCTACCCCTGACAAGGTTTTGCCTTTGTGGTATCACAAAGGCGATGCTTGCTGGTACATCGCATGGCGTTCGTCCCATCGGCCGAACATTTTGCCACCGACTGAAAAAATTCAGCGTTCATGCTCACGCTGCGGATTGAACGGGATTCCGATGAGCTTTCCGTTCAGCCTTGCCAAGTGTTCGGGATAGCGGAACATTTTAGTATAGCGGGCAATCTGTTCATCGGAAAGACTGTCAAAGCTCTCGCCCCGGCAGTCACATATAAAAGCGGGGCCGAAAATGAAATCGACCATAACGCCGTCCTTGTTTTTTACGCTTCGGTTTGGCAGCATACCGTTGATCTTTCCCTCGTCGTTGCAGACAATACACACCTGTTCCTCAAAGGGGTAAAAGGGTTCAATCAGTCCGTCAACGGCATTTTGCAAATCTTCAATAGAAGTGCCGATTTCAGCGGTGCGGGCAAGTTTACCCGGTTCCAGCAGTACAACCTTGATTTTCTTTTCCTCACTCATAGCGGAAATCTCCTTTCAGCGTTCATAATCACGGCTTCGCTCATTTGACCTTGCGGAGAAATCTACGCCGACAAAGGAATCCGCGTCGAGGATATATTCGCTGTCATTCCAGCGGGCTTCGACCATTGCTTCGGCTTCCGCTTTGGAATTTGCCTCAATCTCTACCGTCTTTTGCAATGTTTCGGTAATTGTTACTGCATAGGTTTCATCGTTTGTTTCCTTTCTTCATTTAAAAATGTTGTTCCGTATTCATCTTCCAGCGCTGATAACAGGCTGCTCAATTCTTCGGCATTTCTAATACGAGGGACGGCAAGCGCCGAGGGAGTAATATCAAGCGCCTGCGCCATACGGCACAGCAATTCGTGTTTCGGCGTTCTCGTGCCGGATTCGTACTGCGCAATTCGTATGTCGGCGTTCTCCTGCGGGAAACCAACCGCCACGCCTAACGCCTTTTGCGTCAACCCGCACGAAATACGGAAACGCCGTATTCTCATGCCCGTATTCATTAAATCGCCCATTTCATCGTTCTTTGCTCCTTTCTTTTCGCTTGGTAACGGGAAGTCCGAGCCGCATACATAAACAATCGTTGTAATCCTTGCCCTGCGGGGGCGGTTGAATTGCCACCTTAACCGCGTATCTTTGGGACAGCAGCGTTTTAATCGTGTCTGCGGCGATCCGTCCCGTATAGTCGTTATCCAGCCGCAAGACCGCTTTTCGGATATGGGGATAGTCCGCAAGATACTGAACAAGGGCGGCGGGCAGGCTGCTTTCCTCAATCTTTGCTTTCGGCTTATACACGCCTGCAAGGGAGAGCAGGTTTTCTCGCCGCCAGTCCTTGCCGTCCAGCTTTTGCATTGTCCCGTAGGACAGCAAATCTACCGCCGATTCAAACAGATTCAGCGTGTCGCTCTGTGCTTCTGCGGAAATCCCAAAGGAATACCGCTTGTCGCTGCCGTTTGCGTCTCCGATAAAGTCTGTACCGATACCGCGCAGATTGGCATAGCGGGGCTTGCCGTCCAGATCCTGCCCGACGAACACAGCGTTGTAATGGGGATAGCTTTCATACAACCGTCCTGTGCTGATACAGAAGTCGATCAACTCATAGTCGATTCCCCGCCCATGCAGATATTCCACGGCGTGGGCGGCGCAGCGGTTCGCTTTTGGCAAAAGCAAAACTTTTTCTTTCGGCTTGCTCGGCGCGGGGGAATAGGTCGGCGGCAACACCGCGACATTTCCCATAATCGTTTCCACCGCCTGCGTAAAGGGCATTTCTTTGACCTTGATGAGATAGTCCAGCGCCGAATAACCGCCGATCCCACGGGAAAACCAGCACCATTTTCCGTTGGAAATCTTCAAGCTGTCATGCTCTCGGGTGCAGTAGGTGTTACCGCCGAAATGAACAAGCTCCTGCGGCTCATAATTTTTAAGATAGGTCAGCAAGTCCATTTCACGGGCTTTCTCCACCACCTCCGGCGGGATATATGGCATACTTTTTCACCTCCGTTCTAAATAGAAATAGCCGAGGGGCTTTCTAAGTGAAAACCTCTCGGCTATGTAAAAAACGGCACAGGTTATCTCTGTACCGCTTTCATCGGATATTCATTTTACAGTGCGCCGACCTTTTTCAGATAGGAAATGCAGTCGGTATGTCCTCTGAAATAGAGCCGTTGGCGCTCCATGTCGTCGAGCCTGAACCGCAAACGAAAATACTCGGTCAAAACTCCGTGTTCCTCGGCGCTCAAAGAAATTTCGCCGTTGCCGTCTATCACATTTCGGATAAACGGATTATTTTCTTTCAGCCTCAAAATTTGCTGATACAGTGCATTGTATTCTTCGTCCGTTTCTCTGAAATCGGAAATCGCCTCGCCTCAATCTCGGCAAAGGATTCTTCGATCCGCTGCGCCAAATCAGTATAAGAGCTGTTGTCGCTCACTTGTAATCACTTCCTTTTCCCATGATATATTATACTATACCCAACAGCCGAAACAATATCAAATGTGCAAATTATCGCTCCATATCTTTTTCCGTTCTCCCGACAACGGCGCGTTCATATAGCTTTGGACTTTTGATACGGTATTCTTCGGGGATATTCTCAACCTTGCCGTCGTAGATGTCAACAAATCGACCACCATTTGAACGCACATAGCCGTGATCGGCAAATACGCCGCTTTCATCAAAGCGAATATCCCTGCCGAAACTCTCATAGTCGATATAGTTTGAGAGTACGCCCAGCCTGCTCGTATCATAGCAGCCGCTTTGTTCAATCCAGTAATAGCCGAGGTCGTAATCGCTTTCCACACCCGACAGATAATCAAAGCAATCCATGTTTTCGGTGAGATTGATTAGCTCTTTTATGCTGCCCGTATTCTCGCCCAAATCTAAAACAGCCTGCCAAAATTCTTCACTTTCATCAAGCTCCATGATCTGCCCCGCAAGGTAATTGAGCTCGCTTAAACTTTCATACTCGCCGAGTAGGTCATAGATAGAGGAATCGGGACACTCGTAATCGGTGATAAACCATTCTTCATAGCGACGGTTAATGCCGATCCGCTGAAACACCGCCTGCAATTCTTCGTTGGTAACGGGAAATTTCACCCATTCGCCTATCAAATATCCCTCGTTGTATTTGCCGAGATTGGTTATAAAGGCTGAAAAAGCGCAGTCCCTTGAAGCGGATAAATCCTGCATAGCTTTGCCTCCTTACCGTTCCTGTTCAGCGGCACGCCTTTGACGGGGGATCGGAAACCCGTGTACTTTGGCAATCTCGTCGCCGAGCCTGCGGGTTATTCTTGTAATGTCCGCACGGGTCGCCGTACCGCGGTATATCTTTTCTTTCAGATTGTCGATTTGCGTTTCGGAAACGCCGTCCTTGTAGGCGCGGTAGAGGTAGTGGTTTGTGCCGTCGTGATGAATCGCCTCGCAGCGGAAATCGCCGTTTTTATCCACAAACCAAGTGGCGTTGTCAATGTCCCGTTCCGTATAAAGGCAATCGCTGATATTGCCGCTTTCAATTTCTTTGTACCCCATACGGCGGCCGTGCCAAAGTCCCAAGTCCCCGACAACGAGAATCGGACGGGAAAGCTGAATATCCAGATTCGTTTTCTCGTCCTGAAAATAAGTGCCGTTGATTTCATACATCAAATTCATACGCTCGTTTGCGGAAAGTTCGGGGTACCGCGCCTCTAAATCCTCTTTCCAGTCGTCGTAGTCAAGATAATCCGTCCAAATAATGTGCCTGCTGTCTTTCATCTTGCGTCACCTCGATCCTTTGATTTCGGTCGGCGTGGATTGCCGTTTTCGTCATAATTCTTTGCGTCTGCGGCGGGTACGCTCCAACCGAACATGGAACCGGCAAGCATAGCCGCCTCCTGCGCTTTGGAAACGCCGAGCCTGCGGTTCATATCGTCCGCATACTTTCGCGCGGTGGCAGAATCTATCGGCATTTTCAGTGGGATATAGCTGCGATCTCCGCGAAACACCTTGATAACCTCACCGCTTGACGGTAAAGTGGAATAGCACATTTCCGGGATAAGCGGTTCGGCAGGGGCATAGGTTGCCCCACAATCCTCCATATGCTGGGCAAATTCGCAGATGTGATAGGTGTTCTTTCCGATCTCTGCGTGGGTTTCGTCTATATAGCGGCAGTAGGCTTTGATTTTCTCACCGTCCGTATGGGTAATGATAATATTCCCGCCGTCAGGCAGACGGAAAAGCTCTTTATAGCGGCTGTCGATAAAGCGAATCCCTTGCGCTGCTTTTTCCATGTGACTGTTCAGCAGGTCGGAAACATAGGCATAGCAATAGAAATTGTTGTCGCCGGGCGCGGGAATACAACGCAGAAGATAGGTGTATTTGTCAGTATCAACCCGATACCCGTATTCGCGGCTGAAATTTCCCATAAACCGCCCGTCGGGACGGGCGCAGCAGTATTCGAGCATAGAATCACGGTCAGCAAGATACCCACCTTGTAAAATTCCTTGATGACGGAATCAAACTCGGCGGCAAATTCATCGGTTCGGTATTGCTTGATCTGATCCTCATAGTCGGGATAAAAGGTTCTGCCGCCGTTTCCGAAATCGCCGCGCATAAGGGCAATGCAGCCGCTTTGCGACATAAGCTGATAGCTCTGCGTATAAGCGTAGTCCCGTTCTTTCGGGAGCATTTCACGGATATTCAGATTCATTTTGTCTGTCCCTCGCTTTCTGTCATAAGAAATTGTCCGAACTCGGTAAAGGCGTACCAGTTCGTGCGGTCAAAGCAGCTTTCGTTGAAACGCCCCTTTGTGAGAACACGCGCCTTATCAGCCGTTTCAAGGCATAGCGGATTTCGTCGTAGGAGAGGAACGGAAAGAACCCCGTCATCATCTGCACCGAGCAGCGAACCCAAACCCTGCCCTCGTGAAGCTGCGGGGACTGCGTGCTTTTTTCTTCTGCACAGTCCCAAAGGAAACCCGCCAGTACCGCCGCATTGACCCCATATTTCTGCGCTATGTGTGAATCGAAAAAGTGTACCATAAAATAAGAACCTCCTTTTGTTTTGGATATGTAAAAGGGACGGCCTATTTCAGCCGCCCCGGTCGTATTTCTTCTTGCCTCTGATTTTCAGGAAAATCAAAGCACCCACGATGAACACGACCAGTCCGATTGCAACGATTGTTTTCAGTTCCATTATTCAGCGTCCTCCTTTTTCTTCTTCATAGCATAAGCGATATACCACCGCCGCAGGCGGCAAAGCCTAGCATGCCGATAGCGGTCAGCCACTTCCAGAGTGCGGGATTGCTGTCGTCGCCTGTTTTCGGGGTATCGCGCAGCTCGTTGTGCATTTCTACCTTTGTAACAGCGCCCTCAAACACGCTCGCCGTCTTGTCCGCGGGGAGAATATAGGCGACAGAAGCGCCGTCCGATACCTCGCTTACGGTGTAGTCGCCAATGCAGAGATTTTCAATGAGAATTTCGCCGTTTTTGTCGGTGGTAAAGACTTCGGAATACCCATTAGGCCCGGTCACACGGAACGAAAAGCCCTCAATCTTTCCGTCAGAAGATGTCTTGATGATTTTGAGCGATCCCACCTTTGCCGTGTTGACAAAGCCTTTGCCCGCCTCGTTTTCCACGGTGACGGTCTTGCCGTTTTCGGTGATTTCAAAATAATAGGCGTTTTCGTCGAGATAGAAACCCTCCGGCGCTTTCTGCTCCTTTACAAAATATCCGCCGTAAACAAGATCGGACATTTCATAAACGCCCACGCTTGTTTCGGTGAGCGTACCGAGCAATTCATCGTCGGCGTCAAGCGCCTTGTTCCCGTTGCTGTCACGGTAAACAAAAAATTCTGCGCCTATCAGCTTGTTGTCGGGATAATCCTTATCAACCTTTGTGATTTGCACCGTACCACGGATTAGCGTATTTTTAATCTCAACCTCTATTACTGCGCCGTCCTCATTGACGGTTACAGCAAATGCTCCCTCGGACAGCACAAAGCCGGTCGGCGCTTCGATCTCACGGACGATCCAGTTCCCATAAGGCACATTGGCAAAAGAAAAACTGCCGTCCTCTGCGGAGGTGGCAGTCAGAATAGCGGTATCGGTTGTAAATTCTTCGGTATCAGGCTTAAACAGACCGATCACTGCGCCGCCAAGCGCATTTCCGTCCTCGTTCTTTTTCAGTCCGTGGATTTCGCCGTAAATCAGGTCGTTGCCGATGGGCTTGCCGTCGTTTGCCTTGATTTCCACAAGGGCGGTTTCCTGTCCGGCGTACTCAAAGACAATCGTGTACTTTTCGTCGGAGAGGATATAATGCTCGTCGGTGGAAAGTTCTTTGAGATAGAAGCTGCCAAGCGGCAAATCAGTCTTGCAGTCGGCGTGTCCGTTTTCGTCAACGGAAAGGATTTCAAGCAATCCGTCTGCAGGAATAACAGAGCCGTCCGCTGCGGTCAAATCCTCGGCAGCGAACAAGCCAAAGGTTACGGCAGACATTTCACCGTTTGCACCGATTCCGAACTGCTTGTTCTGTTCTAAAATCTTGTCAAGAGAAACAGCGGCTTTCTGTCGCTCGTTGTAGAAGCCGGCAGAGGTTTCGGTGATCTCGATTTCCTGTCCCGCATACACAAGCTCTGCGGTGCGGATTTCGGGATTCAGAATCATGCCGTAGGGTGCTGTGATTTCCCTGATCTCATATTTTCCAAGATACAGCGGCTTACTCTCGGCAAGCCCTGTTTCGTCGGTCGTTACGGTATCAACCACTTCTCCGGCAGAAGTGCGCAGCGTGCCATCCGGCGTGATGATGTCCTCGGCGGCGGTGATTTCATAGACCGCGCCCGGCAAGCCCCGAACGGAGAAAACAGGCTGATACAGTCCGTCCGCTTCGATGACGGAGGAAAAGACCTCTCCGGATTTGCTGATCCTGATAACGCCTTTCTGCGCCATGTTCGGCTTGACAACCTCGATCACGGCAACGCCGCCCTCGTCGGTAGAGGCGTCCTGCACAACATCAAAATACATGGGATCGCTGTTGAGCGTGTAACCGTAGGGGGCAAATATTTCGACCAGCGAGTACCCCGAACCGTACTCAATCTTTTCGGGGGTAATCAAATATCCTTCGTCGTTGGTGTAGAATGTGTCGATGGTAACGGGGGTCGGATAGGTGAAAGACTGCGTAATCAGGCTGCCGTCCGGGCGGTAAAGCTGAAAGCCTGCGCCTGCATAGGGAATCGTTTTACCTGTTTCCGCGTCCACCTTGACGATCTTGATATACGATTCAAAGTTTGCGTTGTTAGCAAGGTAGCGGTAGGTTTGCCTATTCTTTGCGATATACACATCAAAATCAGGCAGCAGCTCTCGACCGTCCCAGCCTTTGACCTGATGAACAGTGTAAATGCCGTAGGCAGGTCTTTTGTTTCAGCAAAGCCGTTTTCGTCGCAGGTGAGAATATCGCGCTCGGTATCTTTGGTAGCGGCATAGCTGCCTGCGGATTTCAAGAATACCTCAAATTTCGCACCCACTTCCGGGGTTTCAAGCTGCGTTTCGCCGTCGTCGGTATGCTTAATCAAAGCAATTTTGCCCTTAATAACCTGTTCGGTCACATCGTTTGCGGTGGAATTGTATTCCACGGTGTAGTTTTTGGCCTCCGCGCCGATATGGTGTGAGGATTCATCCAGCAAATAGCCCTCGCTTGGTGTGATCTCGCGCACGGACCAGTCATCGCCGCAGACATAGTATTTTGTGGTGAATTGCCCGTTTGCGTCGGTGGTGTAACGGTCGATAAGCTGTTCGCCTTTGTAGATACCGTAAACCGCGCCGCCGAGAGAAGCGTCGCCCTGCGGCGTTCCCGTTTCGCTGCCGCTCTTGGTAACGGTGACATTCCATTTTTTCAAAATGTTTGTAAAGCTCTTGCTTGTTACCTTGTTCATTCAATCGCCGCCGTCTGATTTTCAGGAACGACATAGCGGATGGCGGTCTCGACTTCCTCCAGCGTGTAGCCTGTGCCGATCAGAACATCACGGAAATGCGCCTTACCTGTGCTGTCGGTAACGGCGTATTCGTCCACCGCAAGCCCCGAAAGCGAAGTGCCGAACAAATGAAATTTTACGCCCTCATTTAGTCCGTCCTCCGAGGTTTTGGTGACGGTGAGATTGCCGCGCTTCAGAACATTGCTGAAATTCACGGTAGCGACCTGACCGCTGACAACGGTAACGCGGCGAACCTCCTGCGGCACGTATTTGTCATACGCCTGCTCGATCACGGTGTAAACGCCGGGAGTGAGATTATCAATCTGAATAACACCGCCTTCGCCTGTCTGAACGGTTTTATTCACGCCGTTTCCTGTAATGGTAAAAGAAATGCCCTCAACCTTGCCGTCCTCGCTGGTTTTCACGATCTTTGCCGAGCCGTAAGAGACCTTAATATTCAAATAGCCTTTCACGGGATCGTTGACTGACTGCGCATAGGTGACAATATCTTGCAGTTTTCCATTCGGGCCGTAAACGCCGTCCGTCCAAGTGATAACGCCGCGCCTCTGTGAATTTTTCTTTTCGGCTGTAATTCTGACGGTATCGCTCGGTGCGGTATCGGCTGTGATTACCAACTTTTTCCATTTACAGAGAAACGGATTCCCGAAACGCTTGCCGAAAAAGTGTAATTGGAAAGGACATTGTTTGTGTCGGTGAGTGTGGCGGTGTACTTTTCGCCGTCCCATTCAAGTTCAATGTTTTTGGCCTTGCCTGTGGATTTTGCAAAGAAGCTCGGCACTTTGGAATGGGTTTGAACGCTGGCGGCAATGGAATTGTAGTAGCTCATAATTTGGCTATACAGCGGGTGGCCTGTGCTGACCTGATCGCAGATTGCGTCCTTACCGCCTGTGCCTACCTTGTTAAAATCGGCGTCGCGTTCGCCAACGATGGTTTCCCAAACTAAAAGCTGTGTGGCAACGGCGTGAGCCAGCTTGTCGCCGCCCTCATTCTGCGAACGCCAAGAGGTCGAAATTGTACCCGTATAGCCGTACTGAAAGATACGGCCGATAAACAGCTTAATATCATCGGGCGAAATGGTGTGGTTATAGGACGAGGGGTAATTATCCCAAAAGTTCTCGCCTTTTTTGGTGTAGCGGTCGCCCGATTCCTGCGGCACGCCGGTTCAATGCAGTAACAGATATTGCCGTCATACGAACCCATTGCTCGGACGGTGGTATAGCGCGAAGTTTGTGCGAACCATCCGTTCATAAAATTAAAGCTGCCGTGCCCCCATTCGCCGCCGTAGTTGGCGTCCCCGTCACGGGGAAAGGAAACAAGGCATACCTCGTCGGTTTCCTCTGCGGCATAGGCAGTCGTTCCGAACCCGACAAGGTAGTAACGCAAATCAAAGCCGCCAGAAACAGCGACATCATTCTTTTAAGTTTCTGCGTTTTCATTCTGTGAAATCCTCCTTGAAATGAAAAAACGCACCGTGTTATTACACAGTGCGCTCAAAGTGAAATATTCGGTTTTGATTTGGATTTAGGCGTAGCCGATATACAGATCGTAGCTCCCGTCGGAGCGAGCCTGCGCCCATATCCAGACATCGGTAATATCCTCGTCCCGGCTGTACCGATTCAGCCTGCTTTCAATGTCCCGGTCAAGGCAAGCGCTGTATGCTCCTGCGGTGATGGGATTGTCCCAGCAGTCAACCGCCGTACTTTCAAGCCGCAGTCCCACGCTTTCCGCATAGCTTCTCGCATAACCGATCCAATAGTCGATATTGAAGTCGGGTGCGGTAGGTTCTGCGGGCGGCGCGGTTTCCTGCGGTGATTCAGTCAGTGCAGTTCCGGCGTTGGTTTTTCTTCTGCCTGTTGCTGTGTTGGCTGCTGCGTTGGCGTTGGCTTTGGTTCAGTGGTAGCTCAACGGCTTTCGACGATTCGGGTTTCGGCGTATCGTTTGAAACGACTGTCTGCGGCGATTGTATCCCCAGCGCAGGGCTTTGTTCTGCGGTAGGCTGCGGCGTTTCTGCCTGTGACGATTCCGTTTCCGCCTTAACATCAATAACGCTATCGTCGGAACTCGTTTTACTTTCCGAAAAAGAATCGGTTAGCGTTTCCTTTGGCACAGCGTTTTCGTCAATCTCGCTTCTCAATGCTCTATATCCGAACTTTCCCGTATTGCCTGCGGATGATTTGTATTCGCACATCCCGATACAGAAACGACAAGCGCTGCCAATAGCATGAATTGTATTGCTTTTTTCATATCGCAAGACCTCCTTTGCAGCTTCATTGTACGGATTTTTGCGTTCTGCTGCAAAGGTGTGAATTGACAGCCCCATAGACATCTCTTTTTTCGGGTAGTGCAGGTAGTTTTTGAGGGGGAGAGGTGTGGAGAGGGGGAACAAGCGAACACCGCCGCACCTTGCCTTATTTTAGGGTATAGATACCCCTTGTTAGGAAAATTTTATCGTCGTTCCATATCTCTTTGCCGTTCACGCTTTCGGTACATTTCCAACGCCTTAACAATGGTATCTTCGATCTTCTGCGCGGGCGTCCCCGGTGCAAAATATTTGCTGATACGCTCTTTCGGCATTTTGAATTGTTCTTTCTGATTTGGCTTTTCCTCCTGCATGATGGAGAGAATCACCTCGTCGGTCAGTCTGCCGTCCTTGCTGAACTCTTTCATTTTAATAGCTTGCGCCAAAGACGGGGTGCAGTCCTCACATTCCATTGTGTCGTGCAGAGATTGCTGCTGGTCTTTGGAAAGATAGGACAGCTCCACGGCAGGACGGAAAGCAATCTTTCCATCATCCACCATTTGCAGGACAGGCGGGATCAGTTCGGTCAAGCGGATAAAGCGATAAATCTGCGGTTGGCTGTCTCCACTTTTCTGACTTAACTGTTGAGCAGATGTTGTTCCACTTAACTTATTATCCAATGGAGAAGAAGTTAAATCCGTCCTCTGACCCTGCCTTTTCATAGCTTCCAGCTTCATTTTATAGGCAAATGCTTTTTCGGACGGTAAGATCGTTTCCCTTTGAAGATTACTGTCTACCATAATAATGGTAGCTTCATCGTCAGATAGGTTGCGGACGATACATGGAATCTCCGTCAGCTCAGCCAGAGCAGCCGCAAACTTTCGCCTGTGACCTGCGACCATTTCATAGCCGCCGTTCTCTTTCGGTCGGACAAGAGCCGGAACTAACACACCGTATTTTCGGACGCTCTCGACCATTTCAGCCATAGCGTCATCCTGTTTGACCTTAAACGGATGATTCGGAAAGTCGGAGATTTCAGCGGGGTTCAGCGTCACGACCTTTTCAAACTGTGATTCGGCTCGGCTTTCGTCGGTAGAAAACAAATCATCTAACGGCGTCATTCCTAAATCTCTCGTTTTTACGCTCAATCTCCAACACCTCCTTTGTCAACGCGTGATAGGCAGCAGCCACCTTGCCGTTTTTGTCGTGGGCGTAGATACTCTTGCCCCTGCCGCTGGTTTCGGCGGCTCTCACGGAAAAGGGTATTTCCGCCCCAAACACACGGATTTTCTCACCGTAGTGGGCGCGCAGAGAAGCAATGATTTCCTTTGCCTCGTTGGTTCGGCTGTCTACCATCGTAAAAAGAATCCCGTCGATTTTCAGCTTGGGATTGATCTGCCGCTTGACCTGTGAAATGGAGTGCATAAGCAAATCCAGACCCTTTGCGAGAGAAACGACGGTGCGACGGTATGATAACGCTGTCCGCTGCCGCCAGTGAGTTCAGCGGCATAATACCGAGCGACGGCATACAGTCAATGAGGATATAGTCGTAGTGAGGTTTGACCTCACCCAGATATGTCCGCAGCGCCCGTTCACGGTTCATAGCGTTTATGAGCCGGATTTCCATACCCGATAGGGTAATGTTTGCCGGGAGCAGGTCAACGCCCTCGCCGTGGTGCAAAATACCGTGTCCGTCGGGAATCGGCGTGTCGTCGATTACACTCTGCATAATGTCCGTCAGGGTAACGGGCAACTCGTCGGGTTTGGCATAACCGAGGGAGAGCGTCAGAGAAGCCTGCGCGTCCGCGTCGATCAGTAGTACCCGTTTGTTTTCCTGCGCCAGACCGATACCGAGACTTGCGGTTGTTGTGGTTTTACCCACGCCGCCTTTTTGGTTCGTCACCGCTATTACTTTACAGTTCGCCATTTTGGGGTTTCCTCCTTTACATAGATTTAGCCGCCTGCGGCGAAGCAGACGGCTATGTACGGAAATGAAAAAGCCGCTTGATTTCTCAAACGGCTTGCAGTTCAGACCCTTGCTTTGAGTGTCTTGCTGTATTTTGCATAATCCTCGCTCAATACATAATCGATCACACAGGCTTTTGGAATCATGTATGTACTTCTTATATAGAAGTGTTTAACTTTGTTTGCCCTCATTATTTTTCGGGCGGTACTGTCACCGATACCTCCGAGCATTGATTGAAATTCGGGGAGGGTTACAACATCGGGAAAAGAAGAAAACAGTTTTTCATAATGTGCGCGTGATTTCATAGCGATACCTCTTTTTTTGAAAATATGTTGTCAATGGCAGAGAAATACGCTATAATATGTTTGCGATTTATAAATCTATTGCGTGTGCTGTTGTGCCCCGTTTTGGGGTTACATCCCTCCGATGTCCCTCCAAAATCCAAAATTCCCGTCAAAATTGAGAAATGCGGAAATGGCAGACGAAACGGAGCTTTTTAACACATCAGTTTCAAAATAATTAGTAATTGCGGGCTTTTAGGTGTCCGTTGACGACCTCCATAGGGGTTTGAGTTCGTTTGTATTCCGTATGAAGCAAATAACTCAAAATCCGGTGGTGGTGACACCGTACCGGTTCGACCCCGGTCACCGGCACCAAAAGTCCACCGTAATTTTGATAGAATTACGGTGGACTTTTTTTAATTTTAACAAATTGGAATTTGAAGAGGTACTGAACAATGGCACGAGCAAGGTATCAGGTCTTGGTCATTCCATATTGCACAGAGGACAGCAGCGTACAATTCTGTTTATTCCAAAGGAGCGATATGGGTATTTGGCAATTCATAGCAGGCGGAGGAGAAGAGGAGGATATCTCAATCATTGAGTCGGCAAAAAGGGAAGCCTTTGAAGAAGCCGGGATTTCTAAGACATGTAACTTTTTCAAGCTCGACACCTGCTGCAGCATACCATCAATTGTTTCAAGAACGCAGAAACAATATGGGGTAAAGAATGTTTCGTCATTCCGGAGTACGCATTTGCGGTGAGAGTAGCGGACACTTTTTTGCAGCTGTCTCATGAACATACCGAATATAAATGGCTGACTTATTCGGAAGCTCAAACGGTACTTCGATACGACAGCAATAAGACCGCTCTGTGGGAACTGAACCGGCGCATTGCGCTTGGAATGTTGAAATAGATAACTTCCATTTTGCCGCAATATTCAGTTAAAAATACCGTTTCAAGATGGCACTGCACCCTTGTACGATTTCTATCAGGATTATAGTTCTTTGACAAAAGAGACCCTGTTCATTGAACGGGGTCTTTTGATTGTTACGCAACAGTTGAAAACCCCCGGTTCTACCGGGGGGGCAACTGTTGCGTAACAAAAGCAAGCCGCGCCTGCCTTTATGAGCAGACGCGGTTTGTCTATGGAAGCAAATCTATGAAGAGAGCTATGTCTTATACGAGCGCGGCGCCGAGGGCTTTGCACTCATCGAGGGCGGAATCATCGGGAGCTTCGTTGCAGATAATCGGCTCGGAGACGACCGACGCGCCGTCGCCGCGGCAAGTGTCCTCCCATGTTCTCATCCACTCGCCGTCGCCCCAGCCGTAAGAGCCGAAGAGGGCGATTTTCTTGCCGCCGAGCTTGCTCTCGCAGTCGGAGAACATAGGCTCGAACTCGCTTTCTTCAAGCACCTCCGCACCCATTGCGGGGCAGCCGAAAGCTATGGCGTCGAACTCATCGACCATGGAAGAGTTGAACGAATCGGGAGTGAAGAGTTTTACCTCCGCGCCTTATCTTTTGCGCCCTGCGCAACGGCATCCGCCATGGACTCCGTGTTGCCTGTTCCGCTCCAATATACAACAGCTATTTTGCTCATAATAATTTACCTGCCTTTCAGAATTTTGATTTATTGTCAGCGCGCGCCGTTTACGACGAGCCTTTCAAACGAATTATGCCTGCGGTAAGCGTCCTTATACACTCTCGTGCATTTTTTATAGAGCGCGAATTTCTTCTTCGCCGCCTCCTCGTCGCCGTAGACTCTCCATGTGCCGACGCATTTCGCCTTGTCCGCGCCGTATTTTATGAAGCCGTTGACATCCTCGGACGGATAGCCGAGGAACAGCCCGATCTCATGCGGGAAGGTCTCCTGAGAATTGACTCTTTTGACGAGCTCGGCGACGCATTTGTCCGCGTTATCGATAGGATAAGCCTTTTCGGAGAGAATCGAGAGCGCCTGTGCGTCTTTTAAATCGGCTCTGAGCCTGTCGGGGCGATACATATATATCAGCACGCGCTTTTCGAGATATTTTACTGGGAGCAGGCGCACCCGCGCGGGACGAGCTTCATGTTCATGCGGCGTATGCTCTCGTTGAGCGTCTTTTTATCCTCCATCGGGCATGTAAAGAGATTGCCGGTTTTGAGCCCCGCCATGGTCGGCGAGCACTGGGATATCACAAGATCTTCGGACATTTTATTTCTCCCCTTTCGCGTGGATATCGAGTATATTTTTCAGCGCGGAGACCGAGCTTGTCGCGCTGTGCGCCACGGGATATTCTTCTTTTTTGCCTGCCCCATGGCTATCGACAGCATCTTGTGGGACATCGTCCCGGTAAACAGCACAAGAAGATCGGGATTGCCGAAATTCTGCATTCCCCTGTCCGGCTTTGCGAACACCTTTGCCTTGCACGAATATTCACGGCAAAGATCCTCATACCGTCTGACCATACACTCATTGCCGCCGACTATCACTACACTCATAATTCAGCTCCTTTTGGTTAGCAGTTGCTAACCGCAGTCTAAAAAGTAAATGCCTTGCGGCATCACTCTTTTTATATTATATCACAACGGCGTCTGTTTTTCGACTCCGTTCGGGCACACTTATTTGTCCGCCGACTGGCGGTATTCATTCGGCGAGACGCCGCAAACATCGCGGAATGCCTTGGCGAACTTCGAGCCGTTGTTGTAGCCGAACGCCCCCGCGATCTCGAGCACACTCTTGTCAGTAGTCTTCAGCATATGCGCCGCAGACTGCATTTTGAGGGTGCGGATATACGAATATATCGACTCGCCGTAGACCGAGCGGAAGCTGTTCTTTATGCTCGTGCCGGAGGCGTGGAACAGCCCGCAGAGGGTATCGAGAGTCACATGGCTGTCCATATGCTCGGTGAGATAGCCGCAGACGCTTTTGGCGAGGTTCACCTGCGGTCTCGAAACGAAGTCGTCCTTGCCGGAATCGTTTTCAAGGTCGAGTGCGCTGAGGAACAGGAACAATTCAAGTATCTTGACCTTGAAATAGCCTTTGCGGATATTCTCGGGAACGCCGCTGTAAAGCTCGGAAAAGATATGGTCGATAGCCGGGTCGGAGCGGGATATGTATCCCCTGCCGCCGGCATAGAAGCGGCTCACATTTTCAAACTTTACTACTGCCATTGCTTTTCTCCCTTTCTTGCTCATATCTTCTGCTCATGTGTTCGAGGCTGTCCTGCGGAACCTCCGAGAGCAGAGAACACACAGCCATTTGCAGATCTCCAATATCGGGGAACATACATCGCAGGCTCTCCGAAACTATCTCATAGTAATGACCGTAGCGGTGCGCGGTATCGTTGCCAGAATCGGTAAAATGCGCCACTCCGTAAGAGGTTTTGCTGATTATCCCGAGTTCCGAAAAAGTGTCCATCATATTGTGCACGCTCGGCTTTGACAGATTGAGCGCCGAAGCAAGGTCGACGCAGCGGACTCCGCATCCGTCTCTGTCGAGCTCCTTCATTGTCAGAAGGTAGCGTATATTTGACGCCGTAAGTGTTCTTCGGTTTGTCATGATCTTCCTCCCGCAATAAAGTGTCAAACATTGATTAGCACTTGCTAACCGCGATCTTTAAAAATCGATTAGCCCCCGCTAACCAAACTATATGGTAAACTATTCTTTGCGCTGTGTCAATATGATTTTTGCCTGTTTTATTGACAGACTAACAAATTCGGCAACATCCACAAACGATTAGCATATGCTAACCGATAATCTTGTCGAAAAGCACGGGCACAAAGACATATTGATTTTCGGGCGGGCGCGTGATATCATTAATTATACAAATTTAATGAACGGAGGGATCAGATGCACCTGCAGGAATCCGGCGAGATGTATCTCGAAACAATATATGTACTTTCAAAGAAAGGCGTCGTGCGCTCGCTCGATGTCGCGGAATACATGGGCTTTTCAAAGCCGAGCGTCAGCCGCGCCGTTGGACTTCTCAAGCAGGGCGGCTATCTCATCATGGACAAGGACGGATATCTCACACTCACCGATGCGGGGCTTGAGGTCGCGCATAAGATATACGAGCGGCACACCGTGCTCTCGAATCTGCTGATCCGCCTCGGTGTCAGCGAAGAAGTCGCGGTCGAGGACGCATGCAAGCTCGAGCACGACATAAGCGACGAGACATTCGCGGCGATAAAAGAGCACGTTGTCAAAAATATCGACACCCTGAAATAATTTGCATCGATAAAAATCAAGCATTTTTACTTTTGCATTTTATTTTCAGAAATATTTAATAATGCAGATAGCATGTTCAACAATTCGGCGCTTCCCATTTTGTTGAACATGCCTAAATATATTTGTGCGCTTGAAAAGCCTTTTTACACATGGTATAATAATTTGAGATTATGTGTAAAGACTTGCACATAAAGTATTACACAAAAGGAAGGTAGAAATGAGCAAAGGAAAGAACCAGGCGCCGAGCGGGGCTATCAAGCACAACACCTACACCGGCAAAGAGCTGACAGGTTACTTAGTAGGTCTCGCAGGACAGAACATCATCTACAACATCATCGCAGGCGGACTCCAGTACTACTGGCAGTCAATTATTTTTTTGCCGGCGATGGCCATCTCGGTAATATTCTTCGTCGCCCGCGTTTGGGATGCTATCAATGACCCGATGATGGGTTCGATAGTTGACCACACCAGAACAAAGTGGGGTAAGTGCAAGCCCTACCTCATGTTCGTCCCGATCCCGATAGGAATCATTACCATTCTCACATTCTGCAACAAGACATACACCGACTACACATCGACCGGTGCGCATGTACTGATTATCGCCTGGGCGGCAATCTCCTACATTCTCTGGGGTATGTGCTACACCGTCGGAGATATTCCGCTCTGGGGTGTAACCTCGCTTATGACCGACGATGAAAACGACAGAGCAAAGGCGCTCTCTCTCGCCCGTATCGTCGCCAACGTCGGCGCTATCGGTATGCTTATCACCTTCGCCGGAAAGGCTCTCTCTCCATGTTCCAGGAGAAGAAAGGCCTTGACCTTATTCATGCGGACAAGATGTCCTATATCATAATCGCCGTTATCCTTACGATATTCGCAACTATTCTCTTCCAGTTTTCCGGCTTCTCTGTAAAAGAGAGAGTTCAGCAGTCCGAAAAGAAGTACACCATGAAGGAGAACTTCAAAATCGCGATCTCCAACGATCCGTTCAGAAGGCTCCTCCTCTCGGGCATTCTCAGAAGCCCCATCATGCTTCTCTCGATCGTCGGTCTGTCGCTCGTTATGTACTACTTCTTCGACAACAACCTTGCCAATCTTGTTGTTGACGGCCAGCTTCAGATTATAAAAATCGTTCAGCTTCTGGTTATGGCTATCGGCCTTCTCGGCGGTATGATCATCGGTACTGCCGCCACGCCGAAGATGTCCGCAAAGTTCGGCAAGAAGCAGCTCTATAACTTCTATTCAATCGCCGGTGCAGTTCCCTATGCAATGATCTTTGTCGTCTATAAAATAGCCGGCGGCAACCTTATGCAGAACATGGTTTATGTCGTTTTGATGGCTATTATGATGTTCGCGGCTTCCTGGGCAATGGGCTCGATAAACATTCTCCAGTCGATAATGATAGCAGACTGCGTTGACTACGAGGAGTACAAGAACGGCGTTCGCACTGACGGCGTGTTCTTCTCCGGCCAGTCCTTCATCACCAAGCTTGCAATGGGCGTTTCCTCGCTCATCTCCGGCTTCATTTATTCGGCTGTTCACTACACCGCCGAATACATCGAGACTCTTAACCTCGACCTGGCGGCAGGAAAGTATCATTTCTACGAGGCAAACGACGGAAAATACGCTATGGCGATGTTCCTGCTTATTTCCATTCCGCCCGCAATCGGTATGCTTCTCTCCGCTATCCCCACTCTCAAGTATTCGCTCACCGATAAGGAGCACACAAGAATCCTCAACGAGCTTATTGAGAGACGCGCAAGCAAGAATAACGGAAGCAACGACTGATTGTCTCCGACAAATCAATAAGCACGGCGGTGCAGCTCACTCGGCTGCACCGTTTTTAATATGCATAAAAAATAACGGAGCAGGCAAAACCTACTCCGTTATTTTCTTTCGGGTTATTCGAGCGCCCCGTCTCCGCCCATGAGCGCAGTCAGTTCTCTTATGCGCTCTATCGGGAACGGCGGGGAGCACAGCGGTTTCATCGCTATGCTCATCAGCTTCATCGGGTTGTCGTCCGCGGCGACGCGGTTCGAGGACATCGCACCGCATATGCGGCAGCGGTGGACTATCGCCCACTCGCCGTTTTTCCTCACCCAGACCGCTATGGGATCCATGATTCCCCCGCAGTCCGAAGCCCTGTCTCCGGGCTCAATATCAACATGCAGGCTCGAAAGGCAGTTCGGGCAGTGGTTTCTGTGGTCGCTGCCCGCGCCCTGCGGCACTACAGTGCGCCCGCACACTTTGCAGACAAAAGTCTCGTTGCAGGCGTGAGTCTTATAATAACCTTTTTCATACTGTTTGCGTTTGTTTTCGCGATTCATTTTTCCTCCCGAAGATTGAGCTGCGGGAGGACGGCAGAGTGTGTTTTATTTGCCGACCTCCCGGTCAGCGCACACTCTCCGATGATTTTGTGATAAACTTCAAACAAAATCTCCTTGTGTTTTTATTCAAGAAACGGTCAGATGACCGATATCCCGCGCATTGCGAAATAAAAGCTTATTTACCGAAGAGCTTCTTGAAGAGGTTGATTATCGCGCGGAAGGGAGCGGTGATAATCCTGAAAAGAATCTTGAAGAAGCCGTCCTTTTTCTCAACCGTTACGGTGAAATCGGATGAGGCTATGATATTGCCGTCATCGTCAACGAGAGTCATCGTTATTGTCGCGGTACCCTCTTTAATACCGGTCAGTCGCCTTTGTTAGGCTCGACAGTAACGACGCTCGGATCCGAGCTGCTCCATCTATAATGATAATCGACATAGTCTTCCTGTATCACAGGAGTGTATATCAGCTTTTCTCCGACCTTTATGGTAGTACCGCCGTCGCCGAAGTCAATGACCTGAACCGTGTCTATCTCAACCTCGGCTGAGAGGTTCGATGCCGTATCCGTGACGCTTATTGTCGCGGTGCCGACGGAGAGAGCCTTGACAAGTCCGTTTTCGTCAACCGAAGCGACGGACGGATCGGAGGATGCCCACACGAGATTGGGCAGCGACGCGCGTCGGGCTGCGCAGCGGCAACGAGCTGATACGAGCCGCCGACGGGGATGGGAGAAGTGGGAGCCGCGAGAGTTATGTCGTTCGTTTCAACATACGTATACTCATCAAGATTGCAATAGATGTTTTCAGTATGGCTATAGAGATCATGCTGTTCGGCATCGGCTTCAGCCGTAACAGTAACGATGTTTCTTCTTCCGCTGAGCAGTTCTTCATTCACTTCGAGCCTGTAAATTACGGATTCGCCGGGTTCAAGGCTTTCAAACTCGACTGTTTTGACATTATCGGGCGAAGTCGAATTACTTATTTTCAGAGAACCGCCGGAGGCAACATTGCTCACATTGGTTGCAGTGATGATAATATAATGTACCGAGTCCAGAACAATCGGAGTTACAGAAACATCAAGTTTGCAATAACCTATCTTAATACTGTTTGAATTATTTGAGCTATCCGCGTCGGCTACACCGGTCTCGGAAGCCGTGAATGTGTATGTGCCGATGGATATTCTATCTTTCATCGGGACATTTACAGTCACCTCCTCGGTCTGGCCGGGTGCAACGGAAACGGCGCAGGTGGTTTTAACAACGGAGCCGGTCGAATCGGTGACATTGATATCAACGCTCTTGAGATATTCCGTTCCATCATTGCGTATTTCAACGGTCACGGCAGAGACGCTCCGGGAACAACCGCATCCTCATCATAATCTATCGCTCGCACGGAAACATCGTGGCGTTCGGTGAGTACGGTATAGGCAAGTTCGCACTTATCATCAACATTTTCTTCGGTTATGGTGACATCTCTTCTGGTCATGACCGCCATAATCTCGCCGTCAACGGACGCGGCAGAGAAAGTGTCGATATATTTTGTCTGATCGGTATATTTCACGGGTTCGGTGTAAGAGCCGAGTGCGGAATCATATTCTATGACATAAATATCAGAACCGGCATCCGTGGCAGAAAGGAACATCAGCTTGTTCCCGACAACGGCAAAGCGACCGGTTGCACCAGAAATCTGACCGTTTATAACAGAGGTCACTGTCGTGCCGTCATATTTATTGAAAGTACCGTTCGAATACCAATAAAGAATGCCGTCAGAGGTAACCTTCAGGGAGGACAAAATGCCGCTGTCAATTGTCTGAGCATTCTTGCCAAGGGTCGTTTTGACAAGCTTTCTGTCGTCAGCGGTATTGAGGTCGTTATCCGCGTCGCAGATGTAATAAACATTATCGCCCTGAACCGCGATATCGACAATAGTGTTGAGACCGAAGGCAATCTCGGTCGGTTCGCTCCACGAAGAACCGTCGAAGGTCGAATACACAAGGGAATTTTCGTTATTCTGACCAAACGGGTCGCTGTCGTTCAACTGCCATGCGGCGGTAAGAACGCCGTTGTTGACGGTTATTCTCGGCTCGGCGGAGATGCATTTTTCGCCGCTGGAGGCAATCTTCTGCACAGAGGCAAATCTTCCGGAAGCGGAATCGAACTTTGCCGCCGCGAGGTTCTGGGACGAGAAGTACTCTTTGAGAGTGACATTGCCTGAGAATATCTTTGCGGAGTCGAGATATATGATATAAATATCTTTTCCATCCGAATAGAGATACGGCATTGAGTCCGCGGTGGCGTTGCTGTCGAGCTGAACAGGTTCAGACCATGCGCCGGAGGACTTGTCATAAACGGAATACATTACTCTCGTTATGTTCGCCGCATCGCGGGAGGTGTCCGCGCCGATATACGCCATAACGGTCGCCTTTTCGCTGCTGACGACCTGCGGCTGTGAGTTTCTGTATGTTTGAGTCAGAAGTGCTTTTATCGAGGCATCCTTTGCGGCGGCCTTGCGCCTGCCGGAACTTCTTCCGGGCATCCATTCGGATTCGCCGCTGAGATAGGAAACATCCTGAAGAGTATAGCTTCCCGCATCGTAAAGATTCGTATTTGAAGCCGCAGGTGCGCGCGCGGGAGACTTCTTCGTTCTTGTATAAAGATGATATGTCTTATATGCAAATGGTTTTTCATATACAAAAGTAGCTAAATATGCCTTGATGCCAAGCTCACCGGTCAGGTCGATCTTATTGAGTCCGGTGGGGGCGGTCGTACCTATTATCTGAATCTCAACATCTACGGTAGCTGTTCCGTATGCGCCGACGCTACCACACTGCCGATACCCGCTCCGCCGAATGCCTTGAGATACGGGCTGAGAGTCAGAGCGCAGTCACCGGACAGGGTCTGCTTCTGATAATCATAGCTCGCCACGACGGCGCTCTTGACATTCATGCCCGCGTCAATTTTTATAACAACCGGCACAACACCAACCGTCATCTGCTGAGTCATGGAATATCCCTTTATATCGGCAATGATATAAAGATTGACTGTAACCGTAGTCAGTCCGTCCTTGCCAAAAGTGCCCTCGCCGTAGCCGACAAAATCTATCGATATTCCATCGAGACCCGGGACATTTGACTTTTTCTGGCTGTTCATCACTTTTTTGAGCTTGGACTTGTCGCCGCTGCTCAGATATTTTTTAGCACCCTTGCTGTAGTCATTAAGGGTCTTCATGGTATCCTTGAGATCTTTGATATAGGAATCCATGGTCTCCTTGTCCTGCTTTGTCCAGCCGGTATCGGGCTTTTTCTTGTGATTGGTTATGTTCGCGTTGAGTCCGACATGAATCTTGGAGCCGCCTTCGTCGTCATCGTCAACATAGACATCGACGGGAAGAGACGGGAGAGAAAGGGAAATTTCACTGCCGCCGAGATAAGGAATATCACTGCTGAGTTTGAGCTTCAGCGAATTGCCGAGGCTTATCGAGTTTGAATCAACCGCCTTGTCATCGACAAAGGAGAGGTTGAGCGGAGTTTCGACCTCTTCGCCGGAGGTCGAGGTGACCTTGACGGTTATTCCGCCGCCCTTCGAAAAATTCTTGACCTTAAGCGAATTGAAAACGCCGTCGGTGGATTTTGCAACGGTTTTGTCATTTTGCATCAGCCTGTATTCGGAGACGGAGCCGGGCACGTTTGCGGAGCAATTTATCCGGAAGCTCTGCTCCTTTGTGCTCAGGCTCAGGCGCTTTGTGCCGACGAGAATATCCTGAGTGAGCGCACTGCCGACATATTCGGCGTTGCGCAGCTTATAGGCATCCTGCGAACCCTCTTTATAGAGGCAGAAAACATCAAAGCCACTGCTGCTTTTTGAGTAGTTTGTATTTTTTGTGTCGTAGGTGTAGTAGCCATCCTTGGAAACAACTATGCGCGGCTCGCCGACGGTATTTTTATTGAACGCCGCCATGCCGTCGGAATCCGTCAGCTTTTCCGTGGAATTCCATTTGACCTTCGCTCCGCTCAGGGGCTTGCCGTCCGACCCGGTCACGAAAACGGCATATTCGCTTTTGGAGAGCTTTTCAAGTTTAGATTCAAAGATTCCGGATGCCAGATTTGAAATTTTTAAAGCGGGACGAACTCCATAGTAAGTATCGTCAGCATGCCAGCGGTTTTCGAGGTCGCCGTCACTGCTGACACAGCAAGCAAGGCTAGAACGGAAGCTAGCAGACCGCAAACGCTGAATCGAACATTCGTCCGATGAGCTAACACACAATCCCTGACATTTTGCATAATCGGTGCCCTTTGCCTGACGGGCGTAGTTTGAAGAAAATCCGTATGCGGTGTTCTGCATCTCGCTCCAAGAGAGCAGAAAAACCTTGTCGTAAGTAGTCTCGCTATCAAATTTGCTGTATGAAGTCGAATATGCTTTATTATCTAATTCGGAGGTCAAAATGCTCGCCTTCTGCGAGGAAGAAAACGCGGTGTTGTAGAAATCATCGTTGAGCCATGCTCTGATGCTGCTTGTGGCATAATCGTTGGCATAGTGGGTATGCTCTGCGTCATTCCAGTAAGCGGGATGGTTATGATATGGATCTGTTCCGTAACTGTATATCGTGTTGCTGTAAGCCTGAGAATCGATTATGCTCTCACAAAGAACAAGACCCGTTGAGGGGTCGAGGACGCGCCACTTCAGAGGCTCATATTTGAAATAGTATATATTGTTTGGAGTATAACCATTATTGTCCTGATATGTCTTGCTGGCAGAGGACGAGTCACTTGTCCAACGCGGTCTGTACTGAGAAAAGGTGACGGCGCGATATTTTGTGCCGTTATATGTAAAATCGGCATATTTCATCCAATCGCCTGAACATGGTGTCAGAATAGCTACCATCACCGCTGTAATAGCCGTAGCTGACCCAGGTTTTTGAAACGCCGTCGAGGGCGGAAACAAGCGACGAATCCGTGACCCTGCTCTGCGGATAAGAGCCGAATTCGACGATGTCGCCGACCCGGTGGGTGGGGCTGAGTGCCTCGGCTTTGGGTGCGAAAATGCCTGCCCAATCAACGCCGGCAAGCTCGCTCAAGGGCGCGACGCCGAGCACCATGATGAGTGCAAGGGTCAGAGCCAAAAGCGACTTGAAAATGTTTTTCCGTTTTGTTTTCATGTTTTTTGCCTCCGTTTTATTTTTTACGGCAGTGCCGTTTTATACCTTGGTTGTTGGGTGCGGGTCAATATATTTTGTGCGGATTTCGCGGGCGGATGATATCCGCCCCTACCGCATAACTTTGAGCAAAGCGAAACAACCCCTCAGTCTTGGCTTCGCCAATCCAGCTCCCCTGCAGGGGAGCCTATGGCACGGTCGGTAGGATAAATCTTTGCGAAGATTTTGTGCCGCCGTCGGCGGCAGCGGTGCGTCGAGTCGCCGCACCTACAAGGTGCTTCCCTGCTGGGAGCCGCGGCGGTGTGATTTTATGCGCTTTATACCACCGTCGGAATTTCTTTCAAATACATAATAGCACTCTCATTTTTCTTGTCAACAGGAATGGTATGAAACGCATTTAAAGCGGTATGAACGCGACGTTTGATTCTTAAATGCAAATCAGATGACCGCTATCTCGTCCGTATATTCCGCTCCGCACGGCATTATTGAGGGCAGGGCGAGGGAAAACAGGTCGGCGGCGCGCTCCTCGATAGCGGAAATGTGCTTTGCGCGGTCGCCGAGCTTTTTTATATCCGCCGCGCGCATAACTATCGGCAGCTTTGCGCTCGAACGCATGGCGCGCAGCTTTTCGCGTCCGATGGCGTTGAAGCCGAGCACTCGGATATACGGCGGTATGCCCTCGCAGTCGGACGCCTCTATTCCGAGCAAAAGCGCCGCAACGGCGCGCCTTATCCGCGCATGGGAATAGCGCTTCGTCTTTGTGAGCGAATAAAGCTCATCGAGCGAGGATGCGCTGCGCGAGGCTGAATATATGCGATTTTCGAGCCCCTCGGAGATATCCGGCACTGCGGCTATTTTTTCGGGCGTTGAGATACGCAGGCACGCGAGGACGGCTTTTTCGAGAGCGTTGATATCCGCCGGCGCTCTGCCCGCCTCTATCTCCGCTTTGAGTATCGCGGCGGCATTTTCGGGCATGAGGTCGTCAAAGTCCTCCCCTGCCCTCACGCGGGTGCGTATAAGCGAAGCGCTCGCAAAGGAGTTCACCGCCTCGCCGCTGTCGTGACCCGCTCCCTCGCGCTTGACGGCGAACGGGGTTAAGTCCGACTTGAGCTTATCTATAGCGCGGATATATTCGACGGCGAGTGTATCGTTCGGCGACGAGAGCACCGATGCAACGCGGGGATCGAGCTCTTCCACGGCGCGCTGTCTCGCCGAGGCGAAGCTCACACCGGAGAGCAGGTTTGCGCGCAGGCTTTCGCGCACGGTGTAGTCGTCAACGGCGCGGGACGCGGCTCTGAGCAGAGCGACGTCGGCGCACTCGCTGCCGAAGCTCAAAGTGTCCACGCAGCCCATGGCATCGAGCAGACCTACCGCTCCCCTTGCAAAGGTCTGCGCTGCGGCGCACGCCCACGGTACGGGGAGGGACACTACCAAATCGGCGCCGTTCATAAGCGCCATACGCGCGCGGGCGTTCGGGTGCATCAGCGCAGTCTCTCCGCGCTGGACAAACCAGCTGCTCATCACGCACACAACCGCCGACGCGCCGTTTTCGCGCGTGCGGGCTATATGATATGCGTGGCCGTTATGGAACGGATTATATTCGGCAACAATGCCTGCTGTGCTCATTTTTCGGTCTTCTCTCCTTTTTTCGCAATTAGACGGGTTAATTATGAAAGAACCGCTTGAAAAATCCTCTTACAGTATATATAATATATCAGTAACGAGCTTGTTTGCAAGCAAATATTTTATTTGGAGGCAATACTCTTGAAAATTCTTGTTATCAACGCCGGAAGCTCTTCGCTTAAATATCAGCTCATTGACATGGACGGCGAAAAGCTTATAGCAAAGGGCATCTGCGAGCGTATCGGTATCGACGGTAAAATCAGCGGCAATACCTTCGACGGAAGAGAATTCAAATACAGCGTGGAGCTCAAAAACCACACTGCGGCTTTCCTCGAGGTCGAGAAGGTTCTCACTTCGACCTACAAGGTCATCGACGACCTCTCCGAGATCTCCGCTGTCGGCCACCGCATAGTCCAGGGCGGTTCTCTGTTCAAAGAGAGCGTTCTTGTTGACGAGGATGTTATCGCCGGCATCGAGAGCCTGTGCGATCTCGCTCCCCTGCACAACGCCGCTCACATTCAGGGCATCCGTGCCTGCCGCGAGGTCTTCGGTGAGGATGTTCCGGAGGTCGTTGTTTTCGACAACGCCTTCCATTCGACCATGCCCCCCGAGGCATTCCTTTTCCCGCTGCCCTATGAGTACTACGAGAAGTACAAAGTCCGCCGCTACGGCTTCCACGGCACATCGCACCGCTTCGTCAGCGCTCGCTGCGCGGAAGTTATGGGCGTTGACCTCAAGGATATCAAGCTCATCACCTGCCACCTCGCAACGGCTCTTCCATAACCGCTATCAAGGACGGCAAGGTTATCGACACGAGCATGGGTCTCACTCCCCTCGACGGCTTTATCATGGGCTCGCGCTGCGGCGGAGTTGATCCCTCGGCTATCACCTATCTTCAGGAGAAAGAGGGCTGGACTCCCGCAGAGACAGCTGAAATCCTCAACAAGAAGTCCGGCGTTCTCGGCATCTCCGGCATATCGAGCGACGACAGAGACGTTCTCGCCGCCGCAGAGGCAGGCAACAAGAGAGCCGCTCTTGCAAGAAGCATCCAGCGCTATCAGATCCGCAAGTTCATCGGCGCATATGTTGCCGCGATGGACGGCGTTGACGCAATAGTCTTCACCGGCGGCATCGGCGAGAACACCTGCGACCTGCGCGAGGATGTCTGCAACCATCTGACTTATCTCGGCGTGAAGATCGACTGCGAGAAGAACCTCGAGCTCAGAAAGGGCAAGGAGGGCGAGCTTTCGACCCCGGATTCAAAGGTCCGCGTCTTTGTTCTGCCCACCAACGAGGAGCTGCTCATAGCCAGAGACACCAAGGCTATCGTCGAGAAGCTCTGATATGGACGGCTGCAACACTTTTATATTTGACAGTTTACCGGAGAAGGAGCTTATCCCCCGGTTTGAGATAAGCTCCTTCCACTGGGAAAAAGACGGATATTCGCGCCCCGAAAGCTCCGTGCGGTTCTGCGCGGTTAAAAACGAGGCTACTATGCTTTTCTTGAAAGCTCCGAAAGCCCCGTGCTCGCGAGATACACAAGGCGCGACGATCCGGTATATACCGACAGCTGCCTCGAAGTGTTCATTGCTCCCGTCAGCGGGCGCAGCGAATACATAAACTTCGAG
>ENA-OQCP01000069-OQCP01000069.1-human-gut-metagenome-genome-assembly--contig:-NODE-69-length-36412-cov-2.788590_pt1 | contig 36412 bp, 46 predicted proteins | sample MGYA00242760_ERZ504583 | MGnify/ENA primary metagenome ERZ504583 (study PRJEB26092, sample SAMD00036308) | human gut metagenome | host: Homo sapiens | study: EMG produced TPA metagenomics assembly of...
GAGAAACTGGACTATCCGACGCTACCCGTATGGCACAGGAAAAGAACCTGCCGGTGGAAACCAAAATATTCAACCACGGATGCCGTACTCATAAAAAATAAATTAATTTACGATTAAACGATTTACGATGTACGATTAGAGTTTCTCTTGATACGGACTACGTTTAAAGGAGTAATTTCAATCGTAAATCGTACATCGTCTAATCGTACATCACAACGTGTTTATGGAAAAGAAAATATCAATTTCACAAATAAAGGAGGTTGCCCAAGAAGCCTACAATGAGGTGAAGGGCAACACAGGAGCAAGAATGCGGATTATATTCTACCTTGCCAACATAGACTCCAAACTATTCGGACTCAGCATCTGCCTGATGAACGGGCAGACCATCAATATAGGTGACACAGACTATCGTTTCGGTATAGAGTCCGTCTCGAAGGTACACACAGCCATCCTTATCCTGCGCCAATACGGTGCGCAGAAAGTGCTGGACATGATAGGTGCCGATGCCACGGGACTACCGTTCAACTCCATCATCGCCATCTTGCTGGAAAACGACCACCCTTCCACTCCATTGGTAAATGCCGGTGCCATTTCCGCCTGTTCCATGGTACAGCCAGTGGGAAACTCCGACAAGAAATGGGATGCCATTGTACAGAATGTCACTGAGCTGTGCGGCTCCGCCCCACAACTCATCGACGAACTGTACAAATCGGAAACGGCTACCAACTTCAACAACCGCTCCATTGCCTGGCTGCTGAAAAACTACAACCGCATCTACGATAATCCGGACATGGCTCTCGACCTCTATACTCGCCAGTGTTCTCTCGGCATCACGGCCCAGCAACTGGGCATTGCCGCAGGAACCATCGCCAATAACGGTGTGAACCCCGTCACCAAACAAACGGTGTTCGAAGCCAGCCTGGCACCGAAAATCACGTCGATGATTTCTACCGTAGGCTTCTACGAGCATTCGGGCGACTGGATGTACACCGCCGGCATACCGGCCAAAAGCGGTGTAGGCGGTGGTGTAATGGCCGTATTGCCCGGTGTCATGGGAGTATCGGCCTTCGCTCCTCCCCTAGACGAAGCGGGAAACTCCGTAAAGGCCCAATCGGCAATCAAGTTCATCATGAACAAGCTCGGCTGGGTGTATTCAACGGTGATAACGTAACGATTACAGAATAAGTTTCTCTTTTTAGTTATGAGTTATAGGTTATGAGTTATTTGTTGGTAGGCACCGTAATCAGCAAATGACTTATAACTCATAACTTATGACTTTATAATGGACTTCATCATGAAAATGGCTCTATCAGAATTTGTATTGCGGGAAAAAGGTATCTATGGCATACTGCATGTCATTATATTGATACTGTCGCTATTTTTAGTTATCAGCATCTCTGTCGACACGTTCAAGGGGATCCCCTTTTACGAACAGTCGGTCTACATGAAAGTACAGTTGTGGATATGCGCCCTGTTCCTGGCAGATTTTGTATTGGAATGGTTCCTGGCAGAGAAGAAGGGTCACTACGTGGCCACGCATTTCATTTTCCTGCTGGTAGCTATACCCTATCAAAACATCATTGCCTATATGGGATGGACTTTCTCACCCGAGATAACCTATATGCTGCGTTTCATCCCATTGGTGCGGGGTGGTTACGCCATGGCTATCGTGTGGGTTGGCTGACGTACAACCGCGCATCGGGACTGTTCGTTTCCTACCTTACCATGTTGCTGGCCACTGTCTATTTTTCCAGTCTAGCCTTTTATGTCATGGAGCATGGTCCCAATCCTTTAGTTAAAGGATATGGAGACGCCTTATGGTGGGCATTTATGGATGTGACGACGGTGGGTTCCAATATCATAGCAGTCACTCCCACCGGACGGGTACTGTCCGTACTGCTGGCTGCGCTGGGCATGATGATGTTCCCTATCTTTACAGTGTATGTAACGAGCCTGGTCGAACGGCGCAATAAGGAAAAAGAAGAGTTCTACAAGAAAGTTGCACAGAAGCCCGCGCCCAAAGCCGACGCTTCCTGAATAGTTAAAACCGGAACTTTCACTTATTCGTTGGGAACAACTCTCCCCAAGTGTTGTTATAGACGCTGATTTTGAATATATTTTTCATCTAAAACCTTAACTTATGGCAAATATTAAACAAACAGTGAAGCTGGGTGTATTTACCCTGGCAATCATGAATGTGACGGCAGTAGTATCCCTACGTGGACTTCCTGCCGAGGCCGTGTACGGAATGAGTTCGGCCTTCTACTACTTATTTGCAGCCATTGTTTTTCTGATTCCGACGTCACTTGTCGCCGCGGAACTGGCTGCCATGTTTCAAGACAAGCAAGGCGGTGTGTTCCGCTGGGTGGGCGAAGCCTACGGAAAAAAACTGGGCTTCCTTGCCATCTGGGTACAATGGATTGAAAGTACAATCTGGTATCCTACCGTATTGACATTCGGTGCCGTATCCATTGCTTTCATCGGCATGAACGACGTACACGACATGTCACTGGCCAATAACAAGTATTACTCGCTCGTTGTTGTCCTCATCATCTACTGGCTGGCTACGTTCATCTCCATGAAGGGCATGAGCTGTAGGTAAAGTGGCAAAGGTCGGCGGCCTGGTCGGGACTATTATCCCTGCCGCACTGCTGATTATCCTGGGTATTATCTACCTTGCCACCGGCGGACACTCCAACCTGGATTTCCACAGCAGCTTCTTCCCCGACTTGACGAACTTCGACAACGTGGTGCTTGCTGCCAGTATCTTCCTCTTCTATGCCGGTATGGAAATGGGCGGTATCCACGTAAAAGACGTGAACAATCCCTCCAAGAATTATCCGAAGGCAGTGTTCATCGGTGCGGCCATTACGGTTATCATCTTCGTGCTCGGTACTTTCTCACTGGGCATCATCATCCCGGCCAAAGACATCAGTCTGACACAGAGTCTGCTTGTAGGCTTCGATAACTATTTCCATTACATCCGTGCCTCCTGGCTGTCACCCATCATCGCCATTGCTCTGGCATTCGGGGTGCTGGCAGGTGTATTGACATGGGTTGCCGGTCCGTCCAAAGGTATCTTTGCCGTAGGAAAAGCAGGCTACATGCCTCCGTTCTTCCAGAAGACAAACAAACTGGGCGTACAGAAGAATATCCTTTATGTACAAGGCGGTGCAGTAACCGTACTGAGCCTTCTGTTCGTAGTCATGCCTTCCGTACAGAGTTTCTACCAGATTCTATCACAGCTGACTGTAGTCCTCTATCTTATCATGTATATGCTGATGTTCTCCGGAGCCATCGTGCTGCGTTATAAGATGAAGAAGCTGAACCGTCCGTTCCGTATCGGCAAGAATGGCAACGGATTGATGTGGCTCATCGGTGGACTTGGTTTCTGCGGGTCATTGCTGGCATTCGTACTGAGTTTATCCCAGCCCAGCCAGATTTCAACAGGCAGCAACACAGTATGGTTCTCCGTGCTCATCATCGGTGCGCTGATTGTAGTCATTGCCCCATTCATTATTTATGCTTCCAAGAAACCGTCCTGGGTTGACCCGAACAGTAGCTTTGAACCGTTCCATTGGGAAGAGCAACCTGCTGTGCAGACAGCCGGTAAAAGTGCAACAAATATGGCTACCGGTAGCGCCACTGCCAGCAGCAATGCACAAGTAATTCCGCCACAAGTGGAAATACGGCAAAAGACACAACCAATATCCCCAAAGGATAAAAGGTTATAAGTTGAAACTAAAAAAGGAATATCCCCGAAATCACCGGGAATATTCCTTTTTTATTGTTATATGATACCAGAAGAGGGAATATTCAGAAATCCAATTCCTGCATTCTCTCCCACGCCCTTCTGCTCTCCTCCACCAACTCTTGCATGACCGACGCCACAGACTGCACTCCCTTTCCATGCAGCAAGGCAGATACCTGCCCTATTTCCAGTTCCCCTTCTTCCAAGTCACCTTCAAAAATACCACGTTTGGCACGGCCACGCCCTAAAAGGATACGAAGTTCTTCCTCTGAAGCTCCCACAGCCTCAGCAGCCTCTACGGCGCTGCGAAAGTTATTGCGCACCAGACGCACCGGAGCCAATTTCTTCAAAAGCAGACGGGTATCCCCTTCTTCCAAATGCAAGCAGTAATCCTTAAATACCTCGTTTGCAGAACTCTCTGCCGTCAAGGCAAAGCGTGTACCAATCTGCACACCTTCCGCACCCAGCACCCGGGCAGCCAGCATGGCCTCACCCGTTGCAATGCCACCGGCGGCAATCAGCGGAAGTGTAGTAACTGCACGTACAGCTGGTATCAGGCACAGGGTGGTAGTCTCCTCCCTCCCATTGTGCCCACCGGCTTCGAAGCTTCGGCAACTATTGCATCAACACCCGCCTCTTCAGCCTTCACGGCAAAACGCGAGGACGAAACAACATGCACCACCGTGATGCCACGCTCGTGCAGCCAATCGGTCCATTTCTTCGGGCTTCCGGCAGATGTAAATACAATCTTCACTCCCTCGTCGGCCACAATCTGCATTATCTCTTCTATCTGGGGATACATCAAGGGAATGTTCACACCAAAAGCATGATGCGTAGCCTCATGGCATTTCCTGATATGCTCCAGCAACGTTTCGGGATACATCGAACCTGCGCCGAGCAAGCCCAGCCCTCCTGCATTGCTAACAGCAGCAGCAAGTCTCCAGCCGCTACACCACACCATGCCACCTTGAATTATCGGATATCTTATTCCGAATAGAGAAGTCACTCTGTTCATTATTACTTTTTTTAAAGGTTTACTAATGAAAACAAGAAGAGGAGAAAGAAAGTTCAAAATTTGACAAAAAGTGATAAATTACTGTTGTTCCAAAACAGTTATCGAATCTCCATACGCCTTCAATACTTCCAGCGTACGGGCACGGCGCTTGCGGCCTTTGAAATTCCAAAACTCACGGGTAAAAGGTGTCATCAGGTCTAAACCGGAAATTCCACCGCCACTGGCACCCTGCCAACCGCCCACAGCCATATTATTGGCCCGCTCCGTCACCCGGTAACGCAAACCGGTTGCTTCAATCTGCTCCACCGTCTCACGCGGACCGGCATCAAACGGATGTTTAGCCCAGTTCGTAGGAATCATCAGAATCTTAAGCGCATAGAATTCATCTCCTCGCCAAGTATCCTTGTCTACCTTGATTTTTTTCTGATAAATGGGGTCCCAATTATATTTGGTATTGGCTGTATAAGGACGTAAGGTAAGCACCACTTTTTTCTCGGGCGCTTTCGGCATGACGGGCAATGAATTATCAAAATCCATCCACGACTTGTCCATCACCGCTTTCGGAGTACCCAGAGAATTGTTCATTTCCAATTCCTGCAATACCTCCGGATTCAGTTTTACCTCCCCCTCGCCCTTCAGCAACCGGTTCAGCCTCAACGAGTCCTGAGGGGTCCAGTTTTGGGCATAGCAAGGGAAGGCTACTGCACAGAGCAGCCCCCAAACAAGTATAGATATCTTCACCTGACAGTTTTGATTACTTAATCCCTAAAAACATTTCACCACCACATATATCCGCTGCCACAAAGCGGTTCGTCATAGCAGGGATCAATCGTCCACATAGTCCGTGGATACTTACGGGTTTCCCACCAGCGGCGGTAGCGCGAAGCGGCATCCAGCACCTCTTCGTCCGAAAGGAAATAGATACCTTCATAATTCTCCGCATCCGTATGTACCATCTTGCATCCCATCGAAGCATTGTTCCCGAGGCGGATAGTCTCTACCGTCCACAGGATGCATTCGCCCAAACGCAGCTTGCCACCTGCCGAATAGGATACCGGAGCCAGGGGGAAAGAGGGAATGACCGTCAAGTCCTCGGCATACTTCAGCAATTCCTCTATATCTTCGGAAGTGAACTTGGGCATGTTACTCAATCCATCCGGACTTTGGGTAGAATATTTGCCAGCCTTCAACTGCTTGACAAACAAGTCTACATCCGGATGGTTGTAGTCCAACGTTTCTTTGCTGCAAGAGCCCAAAGAGAGAACAGAAAGAGTAAAGAATACGAGCAGCATAGTCTGCCCGAATATATGTAATTTATTGTATAGAGTCTTCATATTTGTATGGTATTTAAGATTAATAAGTCATGCGCACGCCGCACAACAGATTCAGATTGGTGGGACGTTCCGTACGCAAGGTTCTCGTCTGCGAGTCCGTATCGAAATGATGGGATACAGACGGCTCTGCAAACAAGGCAAAACGATCGTTCATTTTATAGCGTACCCCTACTCCGGCAGCAACCGACAACTGTACCGGCTCTGCGCCGAAGCCATTGTCCGGAGCACCTGCAATGCATTTCTCGGCTGCTCCGCCTACCATAGCATAAAAATCCACTTTCGACGTACTGGCCAGCATCATGTTCAGCCTTACCGGAACTCCCAGCGTATGCAACGTATGGTCACCATCCAAGCAATTATACTGAAGACCGGATTCCAAGGAGAAATGCTTATTTAAACGACGTTCCACACTTACCCCGGCCGTAAACGGCATATGAAAACTCCCTTTCGGCAGGGAAGTGCCGATGCCTGCTTTCAACGCCAATTACGGGGCTTGGACGGCGATACAGCCACAGACTTTGCCGGTTCTTCCTCAGAAGATGACGGCATTCCATCTATATCAGCATCCTTATGGCCAGGATTTGAATGGTAGTTCCCGTTTCCGGCCGGAGTTCCGTTACTGTAATAACCGTTTCCCGGCTGCTGCTGGTTTCCGTACACCCGTTGGGTAATCCGGATGGAAACATGAACAGACACGGATTCATCCTCATCGGCCTGCGCCGTCAATCCTGCCGGAATGCCGTTGGCGGGATGCTGTGTACCGGGCTTTTGTGCCATGGGGTTGGCCTGATGGATAGAGGGAAAACTTTCCTGCACCACATCCCCGTTCAAGTTACCTTCCGGCGTCATGGCCGCCACTTGTGTAAAGCCTCCTTGATTTCCTCTTTCGGAGAGAAATACCAGAAAGCGGCAGAAGCAGCTCCCAGTACAAATACAACAGAGGCGGCTGCGGCTACGCGGTGAAACCTCGGAGAAAGAAAAAGCGGCCTCCTGCCTTTTGCGGCAACCGGTGACGGCAAGTCACGTTGCAACCCTTCCCAGAAGTCCTCCCGCACTGTCATCTCTGCGCCGGCAAGACGACTGCGGAACAAACCGGTTATTTCATCATTTTCTCTCATATTCAGTATATTCTTTAATTCTTTTTATCAACAAACACTTAGCACGATGCAACTGCGAGGTAGACGAATGCTCTTTGATGTGGAGGATTTCGGCTATTTCCTTGTGCGATTTCTCCTCAAAGACGTATAAGTTGAATACAGTACGGCATCCATCGGGAAGTTCCGCCACGAACGCCATCAGCATTTCTTCGGAAATACGGCCTCCAGTTTCGACAATGCTCGCTTCATCCGGAATGTCGGGCAACTGTTCCTCATTCACCACCAGTTGGCTGAAACGTTGCTGTTTCCGCAGGTAGTCTATCGCCTGCGTCACCATTACCCTTGTCACCCAGGTACTCAATGCACATTCGCCACGGAAGGTGAAGTGGGTGAAAATTTTGATGAAGCCATCGTGCAATACGTCATGGGCCGCATCGACATCGCCCGTATAGCGGTAACATACCGCCAGCATCTGCTTGGAGTAGAGGGTGTATAATTCCTTTCGGGCGGAATCCTTTCCTGCCCGGCAGCCCTCAATCAGTTCTATCTCATTTTCCAATGTCAGTGCTCGTTTTACGGACGCCTCTTCGCGTCGTTTGTTAGTTAGACGCAGCATTTTTGAAAATGCTGCTGAATTAAATATAAAAAGATGTTAAAGAACGGAGATTACTTATATTTGGCTTTCAATACTTGAATCTGCTTGGCCAGCCTTTCATCCAATTCATCAAATTCATGCCAATACAGAAAACCGGGAACCATGTTGACGTAATTGATAAATTTCTTATACTGCACAAGAAACAAGGCCTGGTCCCGAAGACTGTCGTCACCATCAAAAACATGCGCCAACTCCCTGGACATGGCAGCACTCATAAGAGCATCTGTTTTCGTTGCATAGTAATCACCGACATCCCTCTGTTTCCTGCCCAACTCAAAATAAGTCTGCAATACATCCTGCAACATACGTTTGTCCGGTATATACTGCATCAATGAAGAACCTTTCAGCACATCCAGCGCATCTGTCCTATAAGAGAATTCATCCATATTATTGAAAAGCTTGCCATACTTCCACAGAGTATCTGTCGGTATCTTGGATACATCCATATCATGTTCCTTCAACAGCAGACTCATGTGTATGTCAATATCCAACAAGTGCTTTATATTACGGAGCTCCTGCTTATTATATTCCAACTCTTCCGTTATCAGCTGCATCGTAGCACGCACTTCCTTTTGGCGGGCGTTCTCGGTAATCCGGTCGTTTCCCCAGAAAGTGACAATGATGCCCGCAGCCACAATACTGAACTGACGGAAATAATCACCTATGCGCCAGCTTTTTATCTTATGGTTCAACCTGTTAAAGCTTGTCTTTCCCATATCTTTTCATTCTAAATGATACTTTTTCTCAAGCGCTTGTATTGCCTCGTCTATACGTTTTCCCACACGTTCTACATAGTCCGGCGTAAAATAGTTCCGCGCTACCCTGACAAAGTTCCGTACCGACCTGTCCGACAAGTAAATATCCCACGCCTCATATCCTCCACGATTTATCTGGTCCGTCTGTTCGTCAGTCAATGCCAAATGGAAAGGAACCATAATTTCGTCCTTCATATCGTAATAGCCATTCATAGTCGCCCTAAATCCATCCAATACCTCATAGATTCCGGTCAACTGCAACAGTAGCTCTTTATCTGAAATCTTCTGCATCAACATGGAGTTTTTAAGTATATCCAATGCATTCTGACTATAATAAAAACTGCGGATATGCCCCATAAGAAAGCGGAACTGTATCAATGAATCTTCTGGTATCGTCCGATGCTTTAAGTCATACTCCACCAATAAGCTGGAAAGACGTTCATCCTCTCTAAACTCTGAAACGATACTCTTATAATTTTCCCGGTTACTTTTCAGTTCATCCTAATCAGCGACATGGTGGCTTGAATATCCTTTTTCTCGGAGTTTTGAGTAACCAACTCACTACCGACAAAAGTAATCAGTACGCCAATCACCACAATGGAAGTCTGCCGGATGTAGTCTCCCACTTGCCAATCTTTGACAGTTGTTTTTACTTTATTCCATGTTATGTTTTTCATATCTTCCTACGCTATTATCCATTACTCTGAAACACATCATCCGTTATAGCCAAACGCATCATCTATCCGTCCCCAACAGACCATCTGTTTCACCCCAATACACCATCTGTTTTTTCAGGAGTCATTACTCTGCTGGTTATCAAGAGAAAGCCTCTCATAAGTCTGCCGTAATGCAGCATTCTTTATGAGAGGCTTTCCTTATTATTCTGCAATAATGCTTTCCGCCTTTGTCAACATGCTTTAAAGCTCATGTCCAATCCTTTCACAGAGTGCGTCAAAGCTCCTACGGAAATAAAATCTACACCGCATTCAGCATAGTCGCGGAGCGTATCAAACGTGATGCCGCCGGAAGATTCCGTTTCATAGCGGCCGCCTACCATCTCTACGGCCTTCTTTGTCATTGCCGGCGTAAAGTTGTCGAACATGATACGGTCTACACCGCCCAGGTCGAGCACCTGCTGCAATTCGTCGAAGTTGCGCACTTCTATTTCTATCTTGAGGTCCTTGCCTTTTTCCTTGCAATATTCCTTCGCACGGTTGATAGCCTTGTCGATTCCTCCGGCAAAGTCCACATGGTTGTCTTTCAGCAAAATCATATCGAACAAGCCGATACGGTGGTTTACACCGCCACCGATTTTCACTGCCATTTTCTCGAGGATACGCATGCCCGGAGTAGTCTTGCGGGTATCGAGTACACGGGTATTCGTACCTTTCAGTTGCTCGGCATACCTATGTGTCATGGTGGCAATGCCACTCATGCGCTGCATGATGTTCAGCATCAGACGCTCCGTTTGCAACAAAGACTGTATCTTGCCTTCCACAATCATGGCCACATCACCCGGCTTTACGGCTGTACCGTCATTAATGAACACTTCCACCTTCATGGTAGGATCGAAACGGCGGAACACCTCCTTTGCTATCTCGATACCGGCCAGGATGCCCGGTTCTTTTATCAACAGTTTGGATTTGCCCATTGCCGTAGCAGGAATGCACGAAAGGGTTGTATGGTCTCCATCGCCTATATCTTCGGCGAAAGCCAGGTCTATCAGCCTGTCAATCAATTCTTCTTCCTTATTCATCTGTTTTATCTATCCTTATTTGATGTATGACATATTTGTTCTGTACTTTTCTGAAGAAACAATTCACCCGAAAGTTTCCATTTGCGGTCATCAAGGTACCGATGACGAAACCGGACTCATCGCGCTTCCCCTGATGGTTCACATTAAAACTGCCGACCTTGTGGTTGGAGAAGAAAGCAGCCATTGTGCCCTCTGCCGTCCGCTTATCGGCGTGGGTCGACTTATTCTGAATGATTAAATCGACCTTGTCACCCAGATACTTGTTGAGCTCCTGAGAGTTTCCTTCCTTGAAGGCTCCAATCACTCCCTCGGGAACATTCTGGGCCAGCAGCACAGACGTCCAAATGAAGAGACCGGTCAACAAAAAGATTACCCGTTTTTCATTTTCACAAGTATTTATGATAGGCAAAGGTAAGCATTTGTCTCAAAATACAATAAAAAAATGCTAAATTTGTGCGCTAATCAAAACAGAACCAGTATGAAAACTACTCTGCTCGTTGTAGGACGAACTGTAGAACAACACTTTATAACAGCCATCAACGACTATGTGCAACGTACCAAGCGTTATCTCTCATTCGAGATGGAAGTCATCCCCGAACTGAAAAACACCAAGAGTCTCTCCATGGAAGTGCAGAAGGAAAAGGAAGGGGAACTGATATTGAAAGCTCTCCAGCCGGGAGATGTGGTCGTACTGCTGGACGAAGGTGGAAAAGAAATGCGCTCCATAGAGTTTGCAGACTATATGAAGCGCAAGATGAATACCGTGAACAAACGGCTGGTATTTATTATCGGAGGCCCTTACGGATTCTCCCCAAAGTGTACGAAGCGGCACACGAGAAGATGTCCCTCTCACGCATGACCTTTTCCCATCAGATGGTGCGCCTCATCTTTGTGGAGCAACTCTACCGGGCGATGACCATACTGAACGGGGGGCCGTATCATCATGAATGATGAATTTCAGCTCCGCGACACCTGGAATCCCTTATCCGAGAGTGACATTTCTACGAACCTGGCTCTCGGATTCGGTACATTCAGCGTCAAGGTCTCACGGATGCGCAGGGCTGCCTGCGGATCCTTAGCCACCATATACAGATAACCTCCCCACCGGCTCCCGGCAGTTTATATCCTAAGGTATAGTCTTTTATCTGACGGATGATGTCCTCTACGGCAGGAGGATTTGTTCCACTGTCCAGTGCCTTCTTCTGCATCCATGTCTTGCCTACCAGTGTTCCGAAACCCTTGAAGTCATTCCGTTGAATGGCTTCGGCCATATCCAAGGCATGTGCTTTCATCTCTTCTAATAACCCCAGGTGCAGGAAGAGTTGAGGAACATGGAGCGTACTATTTCTGCAAGGATGCCCTTGGCTGTACGCGTAATGCCCGTATAATACAGCAGATGGCAATCGCGGTATTCCGGATGGGTAAACAAATGCTCGGGCAACCAGCGTACCAATGGCTGCTGGGCAAATCCAGCCTCCGTCTGCAACAGTTTGATGCCTTGCAGTACCCCACCGTATTGGTCTTGCCAACCGCCACCGGTCGTCAGCAACTGTTCCAGGGCAAGCGTACGGCGGCATATTTCGTTCTTATCCCACATCAGTCCGCAAAAGTCACTCAATGAACCCAAGACAGTAGAAGCCAAAATGGAGCTTGTGCCCAGACCGGAACCTGCAGGTATGGCAGAAAGCAATGTAATCTCTATACCTGTGCCGAAGGCTTCCAGTTGTTTTTCCAGCGAAGGATAAGCCGTTTCTGAAAAAGCCGGAACAAACCCGGCCAGCGCCAATGCTGCTTTGGGAATGGAAAAGGGGGAACCTATCATGCAATAGGATTGCAATTCCTCAAAAGTATTCACCACCTCCATGGCTCCCATATCAATGGAGCGCAACACGATGCGATGCTCCGCGCAAGGTTTGATGTACACTTGTAAAGGCGGCTGCCCGTTCAGTTCAATGGCAATATTCACCACACTCCCACCGGCAAACAAGGAGTAAGGCGGAGTGTCCGTCCATCCTCCCGCCATATCTATGCGTACGGGGCTACGCCCCCATACAATCTGGTCACTATACACATTCAGGCGAGGACTGCTCTTGCGTTCATACAAATCAGTCAGCAATCCTTCGCGCAACAAGCTGAATGCGGCCTGCTCGTCTGCCTTGAAGTCCCTTCCGTCCAGCTTCTCAATCTGTGCACGCAGCATCCGGTTATGGATACGCTGCATCAGCGAGGCATCTGTCGGCAACACTTCCGGCTTGTCAATGCCGAATTTATGGAATTTACCGGCCACATCCATCAAGTCGAGTTGATAGAATACACTCTTTGCATGGTTGCGTGCCAGCACTTCCCAGTTTCCTTTGCAGAAGCTCTCCCGCTGTGCATACAGCAGACGCAAGTCGGCTTGTGCTGAAATTTCGTCGGCGGACAACCGACGACTTTCCAGCCAGACAGCCTTTCCTTCCGTCAAGCCCGGTTCGGAAACCATCCATCGAAGCACTGTCCCCATCTGCTCTTTATCTTCCACAACCGGAAGATGGCAGCAGCCTGCAGGTCCTCTTTTCTGCCGGTGATGTCTTCCACCGACAATTCCCGTTCGACCAGCCATTCCGAAAACGACATCCCAAGGAACAGTGTCTTTTCATCCCGAATATCCCCCTTAAAAGTATCGTCAAAACCATAGGGGCGTACTGCCCAGCGCTGGTCGGCAAGCGGAACTATATCAATGCAGATACCGTCTGGAATGGTCAGCCTCCAGTCATTCTTGGGAACACCCGTGATAATCTGCCGTGCCCCCAGCCGCCAAGAAGCTCCAACAAAGCTATTTTCAATCCAAAGACTGTCGTTCTTCGGAGTAAGGGGGAGATGCACTTCTGCATTCTGCACAAAGATGGCCGGATTGGGCTTCAACTTCCGGTGCATAATCTGGCGCTGGTCGTAGACTTATTCTGTAAGGTGACGGTTGAAGACAACAGTTCGCGGCTTGTTCCATAATGGTAGAATTCGCCTCCGGGCAAAGGCAATATGGCGACGGAGAGGCTATTCAGCTCTTCATCCTCAATACGGGATGATTTCCTAAGGACAAGCCAAAGTCAGCATACAAGTCATAGTATTTCAAGTCGGAATATGGCGTATCCACGTCCAAAGCCCCATCTGCCTTCTGCGAACGTTTCATCAGCAAGTCAACGGCCCGGTCGCTCAATAGCCAGATGCCGATATCCATTAAAAAGAGATGTGTCTTGGAGAGGTTTTCCAATTCTTCCAGAGAGGGTTTCTGAAGCATGAAATCCAAGGATTCCGGTTGATTCCGGTCCGAGATAAACACACCATGATGTGTGGCGAGCAACGGGTCTACCCACAGTCCATAGCACACCACATCTGCATCGGGAATCTCTTGAAGCGGCTTTTCCGCACGGATATATACGTCACCACTGGCAATCAGCGTACGCAGTCTTTCGGGAGCCCGCTCCATTATCTTTTCGTAAAGTGGGAGTTGAAGGGATAATAAATTCTGTCCCAGTTTTTGTCCACGCGCCCAGCGAAACACCGGAATCGGGGTCAATATCTTGCCCGACGGTGCATATCCCGGCAAACGACGGCTTTGTCCTCCGGCATGCAGTAGAATACGCTTCTCTGCTGGAAGGCTTTTCTCTGTTGGAATAGCTCCTCTGCCAGATGCGCCCGCTCCCGTTCCTTCTGCCATTCTCTCAAGAGCCAGGTAGTTCCCCCTCCCGAGCCAAGTTTCATTCCCACCGGTCGGAAGTACAAAACCATTCCGTACGGTCCACATTTTCCAGTTCATAGAATGCCGACACCAGATTAGGCGGCAAAGACAATAATTTCTGCATATCAATTGCTGTATTGCTTACTATTTAAGAGCAAAGTAAAACAATATTGGGCAATTGACATAGAAAGTTTCAATTTATTTCTTTGGTATCAAACTTGTGTTCCTTTACAGAAATACGACTGAGTATATAGGCGATTTATAAAGGATACAAACAATTAATAGCGTGCAATACACGATACCAACAACATGTCGCACAAGAAGTTAACAACGTGTCATACAAAAAACAAATATCGTGTCCGCAGGATATTAACTTCCTGCAAACACGATATTAATTCGCTTTTACACAAAACTATACGAGGCTAACTACCTGCTGCAACAACCCCGACAATTCGAAAGTAGCATTCTTAATATCCGAAATCCGGTTCTTGCCTTCTGTCGTAAGAGAAAAACGCATCTGACGCTTATCTTCCTTACCTATCAGACGGGTAATGAGCTTCTTTCCCTCGACAGAGCGAATGACCTTTGAAGTGTTGGAGGCAGACAAACCCAGTGCCTCGGCTATCTCACTGGAGGTAAGCTTAGGAGTATTGAGCAGCGTGCACAACAGCATTCCTTCATTCAGCGATAAATCATACATCTGCGTAAACTGCACCTCGAACTCGGCAATAGCCCGATAAACATCACGGATTTTACATAAAGTCTCCATATCTTGTCCTCCTATATAAATAAGTTCACATTTGCCTTGTCCGCACGTTCCATATAGGTAGCCACGCCGCCGATGGTTACTTCATCCAGAAGTTCTTCGTGCTGGATGCCCATCATATCCATAGACATCTGGCAAGCAATGAATTCCACTCCCTGCGCCAATGCCTGCGAGCGCAACGACTCCAAAGAATCCACTCCCTTGCGCTTCATCAAGAAGCGCATCATGCGGCTGCCCATGCCAAACATATTCATCTGCGACAACTTCAGTTTCAAAGAGCTGGACGGCAGCATCATGCCGAACATCTTGCCGAAGAAGTCCTTCTGCACACTGGGTTTCTGCACTTTCTTCAAGACGTTCAGTCCCCAGAAGGTGAAGAAAATGGTTACTTTCTGTCCCGTTGCCGCTGCTCCGTTTGCCAATACGAAGGTTGCCAGCGCTTTGTCCAGGTCGTCACTGAACAGAATCAGCGTCTTTCCCCTACCCCTGGCTGCGGAAACATTGGAAGCAGATGTACAAGCCGGAGCACCTTTCTCGATGACTACCGTATAGCGTCCTTTCTCGTCATGCTTCTCTATCAATTTATTTCCCGTCGTATCACACCAGGCAGAAGCATCGCGTGCAAAACCGGCATCGGTTGCCACAATCTCCACACGCTCGCCCACAGCAATGCTATCCATCGCCTTTTTCACCTGCATGATAGGTCCCGGACATTGCAAACCGCAAGCATTTATCTTCAACGTTTCCTTCTTGGACACTGATGCATCCGCAGGAACATCATCAGTAGCAGCCTCTACCGAAGAAGAAGAGCCGCCGCCTGCCGGAGCAGATGGAAACGGCAGAGGTGCTGTTGCCGTGGAGTAGGTCTTATAACCACCTATCAGATTGCGCACATTGCGATAGCCGCGCCCCATCAAGATGCGCAGGGACAGATAACCGCGCAGACCCACAGCACAGAAAAGCACTACCGGCTTGTCTGTAGGTATCTCTGCCAAATGTTCGCGCATTTCGTCCAACGGAATATTGACGGCTCCCGGAATGGTGCCGAAAGAGAATTCCTCGGGCGTACGGGTATCTATCAGCATCACTTTATCCTTCTCTTCTACCAGCTCGCGCCAAGAGATGACAGGCATAGCACCGCTGATAATGTTCGATGCTACATAGCCGCCAATAGCATGGGGTCTTTGGCCGAGGAGAAAGGAGGCGCATACGTGTGCTCCGTCTCCATCAAATCGTAGACTGTGCCACCCCGCTTGATGAGTCCGGCTATCTGGTCGATTCGCTTGTCCACTCCCTCGTAACCGATACATTGCGCACCATAGAGTTTACCGGTTTTGGGATGGAAAGTCAGTTTCAAGGTCAAAGGTAGGCATCCGGATAGTAACCGGCATGAGATGCCGAGTGAGTCACCGAGCTTTGATATTCCATGCCCCACTGCTTCAAGCGTTTGGCTGCAAGGCCCGTAGAGGCTACCGTCATGTCGAATACTTTGGCAATGGAGGTGCCGATAGCTCCTTCGTAGGAAACAGTATTGCCAAACACCATATTATCAGCAACGATACGTCCCTGGCGGTTGGCAGGATTTGCCAGATAATTGAGCCAGGGCTTTCCGGTCAGCGGATGAGGATATTCGATGGCATCGCCACAGCATAGATGTCTTTTTCGGAAGTCTCCAAGTGTTCGTCTACCCAGATACCGCCCATCTCGCCCAGTTTCAAGCCGGCTTGTTGCGCCAATGCAGTGGCAGGACGCACACCGATGGAGAGTAACACCATATCGGCAGGAATGGCCTTTCCGCTTTTCAGGAATACGGTGATTCCGTTGTCCGTACGCTTGAAATGGGTTACTCCTTCTTCCAGATAGAGAGAGACGCCTTTCTGCAACAGATGCTGATGAATAGGTGCCGCCATAGAGAAGTCGATAGGTGCCATCACCTGATTACCCATTTCGACTACAGACACATGAACACCGGCATGATGCAGGTTCTCCGCCATTTCCAATCCGATGAAACCGGCACCTACCACCACGGCGCGTTTCACCTGCTTGTCCGAGATATAAGCTTGATATGGTCGGTATCTTCTACATTGCGCAACGTGAAGATGCTTCGGAATTAATGCCTTCCAAGGGGGGCTTCACGGGGTTGGCACCGGGAGAAAGCAAAAGTTTGTCATAGCTTTCGTCGTACTCCTTGCCTTCCACATTGCGTATGGTAACGGTCTTGTTTTTGGGATGGATGGCGATTACTTCATTCTGCACACGCACATCAATGCGGAAGCGCTTGCCGAAAGATTCGGGTGTCTGTACCAACAGCTTCTCGCGCTCTGCTATCACTCCACCTATATAATAAGGTAAACCACAATTAGCATACGAGATGTAAGGGCCTTTCTCCAATAAAAGGATTTCAGCCATTTCGTCCACTCTTCTCAGTCGGGCGGCTGCCGTGGCTCCACCTGCTACACCGCCAATGATTACATATTTCATAATTCTTCGTTTTTTAAGTTTGACGATGCAAAGAAAATAATTATTTTCAATAAAACATAATTTCCAAAGGAAAATATTATTAAAAGACTCATTTTTAATAAGAATAGGCATAAAAAAACGATTATTACAAGTTTTTACACCTATAATAATCCGTTCAGTATGCAAGTTTTTATAAGCTTACCAACCAAGCCGAGCAAGACCGACAGCACTATACCATAAGGTAGAACGATAAGCGGCATTAGCAGCTTGAGCAGCAGCAGAAGTGGCAGTGGAAGGTATATAATGGCTAACCCCATTTGCCCGCTTCATGGAGAACATACCAACAGACATCGAATAAATCATCGGCGTTTTTTTCCAACAGACAGAAGCTGCATCATATGCTTGCTTCCATTCATCCAAGGCAACTTCATCCACAACGAGTTTTTCCATCATTTCTACGAAATCATAATAGCCTACATAATAAGACGATCCTACTTTACGCTGATCATAATCAAAGACCGATGACCGAAGAACTTCTCTATCTGCTGTCACTCCCGACAAAGCATTTGCTGTAGCAGCAGCTAAGTTCTCAAGCTCAGAAGATTTCAGCACATCTATAGCAGTGCCCATTGTCCAATTGCTATTACTTCCTATTTTTCCAGTATAAATTTCATCATAAGCAGCAAAAGTCCCAATAGCCATTTCTACCGCTGCACCTTTCTGAAATATAAATGGAAACATTCTATCATAGGCAGCACCAGGACCTGGATTCTCAGCAGGGAAACCAATATAGTAATCGCAACAATCACGCAACTCATACGCGACTTCCACCGACTGCATAAAGCAAGCATCAAACATAATAAAATCAAAATGAGGAGCGTTCTGTAATACTAACTTCAAGTCCTCAATATTCATATAATGCCCTCCTCCAGTCTTATCATTTCCTATCCAGCGAGTAGAAGGCAATGGAGTAGGTATCCATCCTTCCCCATGCGACCAATAAATCAAACCATAACTTTCCGCTTTATATAAAGAATTCCCAAACACATCCATTGAATACCTCTTGCGTCTCAGCGACTCCGCACGAATTTCTATCTTCGTATTCTTTGACTATTGTTTCAACAACAGTACCACCTTTATTTTCAATTTCAATCAAACGAGGAAATCCCGTATCTATATACACCAATAAATGCATATCAGATGTATTATCAATTGAAGCCATCCCAGCTTTCAATTCCTCCAAATCCCCATCCGTAAAGCTAGCCAATGGATTTATACTATTATCCGCTGCCATATATACCAGCACAGTACGTTTCCCATCAACCGGAGGATCAGGCATCGGATCATCACCACGACACGCCGACATGAACAAGGGGAAAACGAAGAAAAAATAAGATATAGTTTTGTTTTCATACTTGAAATTTTATTCCTGCGGTTTTGTAAATGTGAAAGCTTCAGGCTTCACCACCTGCAAAACCATATTCTTACTCTTCTTATACTTACCTTTTACCTTTACAGCCTCTTTTTCCAACTTTTTCCTGTTTTCAGAGAAATAAATCATACAAGTATAGTTCGGCTTCTTCAGATTGTACTCCAGATAGTTCTTGAGCTGGTAAGTGTATAAATCACGCTTGGGCAAGAATCCATTCTTATCCAGCTCTACGCTGTCCAATACCTGGATGTCTGTATAATATACGATGGAGTCATTGAAAGAAGCCGCCACCCCAAAAGCATATACACCTTTTCCTTATCTTTCATTGTAAAAGCCGAGCACAACGCAAAAACCAAAGCTACGGCACAAAGTATACGAACGTATTTCATTGAGTTATGAGTTATAAGTTATGAATTATCAATGGGGGCAAAGATATAAAAAAAACCGCACGCCTACTAAAGAACGTACGGGTTTTTTAATTCCTTCTATTTGTCGGAAACTGATATTTCTTATTTATCCCAAATAAGATTTGAGCAATTTACTACGATTACTTTGTCTTAATCTTCTGATTGCTTTTTCCTTAATCTGACGCACACGCTCACGGGTCAAGCCGAATTTGTCGCCGATTTCCTCTAATGTCATTTCCTGCTGTCCGATACCGAAAAACATCTGTATGATTTCTTTTTCCCTATCGGTTAACGTAGAAAGAGCTCTATCAATTTCCCTCGCAAGAGACTCGTTCACCAAAGAGCGGTCGGCCATAGGGAGTCGTCGTTGACCAGCACATCGAGCAAGCTGTTGTCCTCTCCTTCTACAAAAGGTGCGTCCACCGAAATGTGACGGCCGGACACCTTCAGCGTATCAGAGATTTTGTCAACAGGGATTTCCAGTTCATCGGCAAGCTCTTCAGGAGACGGACGACGTTCGTTTTCCTGCTCGAACTTGGAGAAGGCCTTGCTGATTTTATTCAGCGAGCCTACCTGGTTCAACGGAAGACGTACAATACGCGACTGCTCTGCCAAAGCCTGCAGAATGGACTGACGTATCCACCATACTGCATAACTGATGAACTTGAAACCACGTGTTTCATCGAACTTTTCGGCAGCCTTGATCAGTCCTAAATTACCCTCGTTAATCAAGTCGGGCAAACTCAAACCTTGGTTTTGGTACTGCTTGGCCACAGATACAACGAAACGCAGATTGGCACGTGTCAATTTCTCCAGTGCAACACGGTCACCCTTGCGGATGCGCTGAGCGAGCTCCACTTCCTCTTCAACAGTAATGAGGTCTTCGCGACCGATTTCCTGCAAATACTTGTCAAGAGAAGCGCTCTCTCTGTTAGTGATACTTTTTGTAATTTTAAGTTGTCTCATTCTTACTAATACAGATTTGGGTTGCAAAGGTACGACAAATTATTTTGTTACAATAATCTCATCCTAACTTTTTCACCTTATTTATATCTTATCCTATATAACAAAAAGGATGCCGGTATGTATTGTACCGACACCCCCTTTTCGCTATTGTTAGCTAATATTACAATCTTCTTACCTAACTATCCTTATTTTTTATTCTTGAGTCAAATCAACGGCATACATTGCACGTTTTCCTGACGGGAACATACCGGTGATGAACAAACCTTGCTCAGGAGACTTTCTTGCCTCTTTCATCGCCTTTTCCAAATCGTCCACCGTCTTCATCGGCACTCCGTTGGCTTTCAGAATGATGAAGCCCTTGCGAATACCTGCATCGGCCATCTTACCATTGGTAACCCCGGTAACTTCCAGACCGTAACCCAGGTTCAACTGCTTCTTCAGCTCGGAAGATACGGGCTTGAAGCTGCACCCAAGATTTCCATTCCGGCATCCTTCACTACCTTCGTAGTGCCTTGCTCATTCTTCAGCGTGATTTCGAATTCCTTTTCCTTCTTGTCACGAACACCGTTACCTTCACTTTGTCGCCCGGACGGTGTTTTGCCAGCATTTCCTGCAAATCCGAGAACTTGTGAATCTTCTTGCCGTTCAATGCTATGATTACATCGTTTTCCTTCAAGACGCCGGCAGCGGAACCACCTTCAACAACTTCGGCCACATAGATACCCTCTTTCACACCAAGTTCGTCGGCCTTCTTCTTCAGTTCTTCGGTCCAGCGTTCGTCCATCTGCAGGTCTGTGCTCAAATCACTACCCTTGATGCCAAGGAGCGCGCGCTGCACGGTACCAAACTGTTTCAAGTCGGCTACCACCTTTGTCATAATGCTGGTAGGGATGGCAAAACCATAACCGGAATAAGCACCCGTGGGTGAGTAAAGCATGGCATTGATACCAACCAGCTCGCCTTTGGCATTCACCAACGCACCACCACTGTTACCTTGGTTGATGGCAGCATCCGTCTGAATGAAAGACTGGATGTTTGCAGCTTGTCCGTTGGAGCAGAAGAGCCAATGGAACGGGCTTTTGCACTGACGATACCAGCTGTTACGGTAGAGTTCAGGTTGAACGGATTACCTACTGCCAACACCCATTCCCCACCTTCAACTGATCGGAGTCACCAACCGGAATTGTCGGGAAGTCATCCCCTTCAATCTTAATCAGCGCCAAGTCCGTACTGGGGTCAGTACCGATGATGCGTCCTTTCAGCTCACGGTCGTCATTCAGTTTCACGGTGATTTCATCAGCACCTTCCACCACGTGATTGTTCGTCACAATATATCCGTCTTTGGAGATGATGACACCCGAACCGAAACCTACACGCGGCTGGGTCTGTATCTGGCGCTGGCGTCCACGACCGTCTCCAAAGAAGAAGTCAAAAATATCCGGCTGTTCTTGCACCGTCTGGGTCTTACTCAACTGAGTGGCACGTATATGCACTACAGCATGGAGCGAACTCTCCGCTGCTTGTGTCAAATCCACAGGCTGGGCATCCGTTGCATGGAAAGCCGCCGGTAGCAGATTATTGGGGTTCTGTTGGAACAACTCGCTGAATGCGGCAGGCTTTTCCTTATTCAGCATCTTATAAGTGGTCAATCCAGCCACTCCAGAGCTCAGGAGCACGATAGCCGCAACTCCAAGGATGTTTTTTGTTGTCTGTTTCATACTATTCTTCCTATTCTTTAAATTGTTAATATTCAAGTTTCGTTTAACATTACGACGTTAAAATAACGACAAAAACGTTCAGTTATTCCGCTTGTCACTCTTTTTTGTTCTCTTTTAACAGAGGATATTTAGGGCTTAACAGCGGTTAACGGCAAAGACTGACAAATTAGCATTTATGTACGATTGCTGACTGTTAAAGAACTGACAGATAGGGCATAAAAGACGCATCACCGTTGCGGCCGAAACGGATGATGCATTTGGGGTAAACAGATGATGCGTTTATACCAAACAGATGATGTGTTCGGGCTGAACGCATCATCTGTTTTTAGAGGGCAGATAGCACCTTAATAATTCAAGTAATCAATGTCCATGTGGTAGTCCCACTGCGGGAAGTAGAGGTTACCTCCCTCCCACTCCACCTCGCCACGCTGGAAGTCGACGGTCTCGCTGCGGGGATACTGCTTTTCGGGCTGTAGCGGCATGCCGTAATCAGTGTTCACAATCATGCGCCAAGAGTCTATACCACCCAGGAAGAAATATTCTTCGTCGGCATTGCGAGCAAAGGCAGGAATGCCGAATGACTGGTCGGCAGGCACCCAACCCACACCCTCAAAATAGACTTCTGCCCAATCGTGCAGATTCCATGCACGGGGATGCATCATGAAGCCGCTCTGGAAATGTGCGGGAATTCCACTGATGCGGCAAAGCGTAATGAACAGCAGGCTGACTTGGCCACAGTCTCCGTGACGGTTGTCCAACACATATTCCGGGATATTCTCAATGGTGGAATATTCGCGTGCAGAAGCCCACGGGAAGTTGTCATTCACCCAACGGAAGATACGTTTGGCTTTCAAGTAGGGGTTGGTTTCACCGGCTGTCAATTTGGCAGCAAGTTGCGCAAGCGCGGGGAAAAGACGATATGCTTCTCACGCTCGGCTGTATATTCCTTATAAAGAGCGGTCGTCGTATCATAGGGCTGCACGTCTTCCGGCTTCAGATTATGCCATTCGCCGTTGGCGGTAAACTCAAAGGTTTCGGAGAATACGGTCGGTTCGCCTTCGACAGCACGTTTCTCCATGTACAATGTACTGTGACGGCACTCGGGCGACGAAAAGGTGTATTGCGGTTCACTGGCCGAAATGAACTCGACATCCTGCTGCCGAGCCTGGTCCTGACGGGGATAGGGCAACCAGCAACGGATGATTTTCCCGGCAGCACGGCATTGGTATCCACGGTCAACGTGTAGGTGACGCGCATGCGCTTCGGCGCAACAATGGCCTTGCCCTCCTTCTTCACAGCAGAAATGATTTCGGGCAGGTTCTCCATATTCACTTTCTCGCTGCCACTCGGCGAAGTGCCTTCCTTAGCTATTTTGATGTCATAGCAAGTGGAGTCCACGCGAAACAGATTAGGGCCGGCATTGCGGAAATAGCGTTTCTCTCCATCCAATATCATGCACTCCAAAGCTTGAGGCTTCCCACTGGCGCATCTGCTCATCGGTCACGTCGGAATATACTTGCGGATATAGTCCTTCACTTGGGATTCCGTCATACAGAAGTCCGTAAGCAGACGTTGGTGCAGGTCGTCCTCCCAATTGTAGGGCTTGCTCTCGGGCTTCGTGCTGCATGCAGAAGCCATCACAAACAGAGCGACGGTATACAATAGCTTTCTCATAACTTCACCACTCCAATACCCGGCAAATCGGGCAACGTTATCTTACCTTTCACAACCTCCATACCCTTGAAACGGTCGTTCGCAATCAGCAGATACCGTCCAAGTCGGCAAAGTCCACTGCCGGAGAGAATTGGGAGGCAGCGGTAATGGCACAAGAGGTCTCGGTCATACAGCCTACCATCACTTTCATGTCCAATGCACGTGCCAAAGTCACCATCTTCCAGGCTTCGCGCATGCCGGTACATTTCATCAGCTTGATGTTGATGCCCGTAAAGGCGCCCTTCAAGCCTGCCACATCCTTCAGACGCTGGATGGACTCATCGGCAAATATGGGTAACGGGCTTTGCTGAGCGACCCATGCGATATCGTCCAATTGTTCCTTGGGCATCGGTTGCTCTATCATGACAATTCCTTTTTCGTGCAGCCAATGTATCATATCGAGCGCATGATGTTTGTCCTTCCAACCCTGGTTGGCATCAATGGCAATCGGAAGGTCCGTCACCGAACGGATGGTCTCTATCATTTCCTTGTCGTTCTCCCGCCCCAGCTTCACTTTAAGGATATTGAACTGGTCGGCACACTCTTTCGTCTTTTCACGCACCACGTCGGCCGTATCAATACCGATGGTGAAAGTTGTAGAGGGAGTCTTTTCCTTGTCCAACCCCCATATCTTATACCAAGGGGCTTGCAACAGTTTGCCCACAAGGTCGTGCAAGGCGATGTCCACAGCAGTTTTAGCAGCGGAATCCCCTGCCGAGAGGCTGTCTATATAAGCCAGTATATCTTCCAGCTGAAAGGGGTCTGAGAATTGGCCGATGACATCCTGCACCTTCTTCAGAAAAGCCAGTACACTGTCCATCGTGCCCAGTTCGTGTTGCAGGTACGGGGGCATGGAGCTTCACCATAACCGATAATGCCATCATATTCTATCTCGACCTGAACGTCGGGAGTGGTAGTACGCGAGTAGGTGGCCACTGTAAAGACATGGCGCAATTTCAGTTCATAGGGGAAGAAACGCAGTTTCATTTTGGGGGTTACACCTGCCCTACTGTTCACGTTGAACAAGGAAGGAGCGTCATTTCCTCCGGCAAATACATGATTGATTGCCATGCCTGAGCCGAGTGCGGCAAAAGCGGCGGTTTTCAGGAAATCTCTTCTGTTTGACATAATTGTGTGTGTATTAAATGTGCCAATATGCTAATGGGCTAATGTGCCAATGGGCTGCGCTATGTATATGCTACGTTATGTTTGTACCGTCACGCCGCAGGTCATTGGCATATTGGCACATTAGCACATTATTACATTGAATAAAATGGATTCGTTTCCGTTGTATTGAGCGACGCCTCCTTATTTATATAAGGTAACACGCGCGTAGCGAACAACAGTCTACCGAGGTTGTATTCATCGAACAGCTCGTCGTCGGGGCTGAAGCTATTGACGCGCACATCGCCTTGCGAATGGATGAAACGCTTGTTACCGATATACATGCCGACATGTACCACACGTTCCTTGCGTTCCGGCGTCGCCTTGCGCCCGAAGAAAATCAAATCGCCCGGCTGGAGGTTACTGAAATCAGGAGCGATATCGATATGCTCACCCACGTATGCCTGCTGGGAAGCATCCCGCGGAATGATGATGTCGTGCATGAAAAGAACGGTGCGCATGAAGCCGCTACAATCCACCCCTTTGGAGGAAGTGCCAGCCCAAAGATAAGGGATGCCCATCATGCTATGCGCCGTGGCTATAATGCTGGCGGCATCCTGCTTCAAGGTGGCACGCCATTTCTTCTCAGGCATGGAGATGGATTTGGAGATATATCCCTGACGACCGTCGGGATAAGCCACCTTATAAAAGGCACCTTTTGTCCCCTCCCACTTCAGGCGGTTTCCTGCAGCAACATCAGAGACGGTCTGCGATGCCTGGCTGGGCTGTGAGTAGACAAAGCCATAATGCGAAGTCACCACTATTTTCTCTGCATTGTTCCAAGCGGTCAGCTCTTCCCGCGTGACGGGATGTATGCCTACTCGGTGTACCCATGCAATGTAGTTGTCCGGTGTCTGGATACGGTACCAGCCGTCGCGCTGCAACACCCGCACCGGTATACCCATCAAGCCTTGCGTCATCATTTCTGAAGAGAAATCCGGGGCTACCCGAAGATTGCACACAGACACATTGACAATGCCATACGTCTTGCCTTCAAGTCCGGCTCATCCGGAAGCACTTGCAGACAATCCATCACCGCATATCCTTTCTTTGCCAAACCATCCAGCAAAGCCGTCTTTGCCTCTGCCGAAGTGGTGACACCACGCAACATCACATTCTTTCCGGAGAAAGAGTAATCCACATCGAACAAAGCCACGCGCTTGTCCGGTGCAAACTTTTGTTTCAAACTGTCAGCGAGTTGCGCCACTTCTGCAGGTATTGTACGGTCACCCACTTCCGAAGCGACAGCAAAAAGCGGGATTAACAGAAATAAAGAAAAAAGAGAGGATAACTTTTTCATTGGCCAAAAGGATTTGGGGGTTATTACTAATAGCAAAGCTACGAATTTATTCCGAAATAGATACATGTTTTTAAGATAATTAAGGGTAAAGAATGAAGAATGAAGGATTCATCCGTACTGCATCCGCACACTGCACAACAAATTCTTCATCCTTCATTCTTCATTCTTCATTAATATTCCGTATCTTTGTACCCTATAAAGCAGTTGGTCGGTCTGTCGCTTGCGCCTCGTGCGTATGAGGAAAGTCCGGGCAACACAGAGCGTCCCACTTCCTAACAGAAAGCTGTCCGTGAGGGTAGAGTAACGTAGAAGAAAATAACCGCCGTCGCCCTTGGGCTACGGTAAGGGTGAGAAGGTGGGGTAAGAGCCTACCAGTCTTGTGGCGACACAAGGGCTGTGCGTCTTGGGAGTTGTAAGGTCATGTAAACCGACGTTATGAGAGTTGCTCGCTCCATGTCGGAGGGTAGACCGCTAAAGCTTGTATGGTGACATGCGGCTCAGATAAATGACAGACACTTCTTTAATGGAGAATGGATAATGAAGAATGGATAATTCCTAATTAGGCTTTTTCAGAAACAGAAGAACAGAACCCGGCTTACAGACTGACTGCTTTTTTATTGACAATGGATAATCGAGATAATAGCATGAACAAGCGTATTGCTGCCCTTTGGAAATTCCTCACCTACGACATCTGGCGTATTACGGAAGATGAAGTCACGCGAACGACCTTTTCCGTATACAATATCATCAAGACGATTTATCTTTGCATCAACCGCTTCACCAAAGACCGGATAGTAAACAAAGCCTCGGCGCTGACTTACAGTACGCTGCTTGCCATCGTGCCTATTCTTGCCATTTTGTTTGCCATAGCCCGCGGTTTCGGATTCGATAATCTGATGGAAAGCCAGATTGTCAACGGTTTCGGCGGTCCTACGGAAACCACGGAAGTCATCCTGCAATTCGTGAATTCGTATTTGTCTCAGACCAAGAGTGGAATATTCATCGGAGTGGGTCTGATTATGTTGCTGTGGACAGTCCTGAATCTAATCAACAATATGGAAATCACCTTCAACCGCATCTGGCAGGTGAAAAAGGCGCGCAGCATGTACCGCAAAATAACGGATTACTTCTCTATGCTTCTGCTGATGCCCATTCTGCTGGTGGTGTCCGGTGGTCTTTCCATCTTCATGAGTACGATGGTGAAGAACCTCGAAGACTTTACCCTGCTGGCTCCCGTCGGCAAGTTTATGGTGCGCCTCATCCCCTTCGTGCTGACCTGGTTCATGTTTACAGCACTGTACGTCTTTATGCCGAATACAAAGGTCAAGCTGAAACACGCACTCATATCCGGTATTCTGGCAGGTACGGCACACCAGGCATTCCAATTCCTTTACATCAGCAGCCAGTTGTGGGTTTCCCGTTACAATGCCATCTATGGTAGTTTTGCCGCCCTTCCGATGTTTCTGCTATGGTTGCAGGTATCCTGGACCATCTGCCTATTCGGTGCCGAACTGACCTACGCCGGACAGAATATCCGGAACTTCAGCTTCGACAAGGATGCGCGCAATATCAGCCGGCGCTACCGCGATTTTATCTCCATCCTGATAATGTCTCTCATAGCCAAGCGCTTGAACAAGACGCCCAGCCCTATACAGCCGAAGAGATATCCGAAGAGTGCCAGATTCCCATCCGGCTGACACACGAAACCCTTTATGAATTGCAGGAAATCAACCTCCTACATGAAGTGGTGACCGATGAAAAGAGTGAAGACATCGCTTACCAGCCTTCCATGGATATCAACAAAATGAATGTGGCCCTCCTACTGGACAAACTGGACACGCACGGCTCAGAAGATTTCAAAATTGATAAAGAAAATGAATTCAACAACCAATGGGGAGCATTGCTGAAGGCACGGGAGGAATACTACAAGAATGCAAGCAAGGTGCTGCTGAAGGATTTGTAAGCACGCGGAAGTCTTTCCGGAAACTCCGTATCTGCTTTCTTTTTGATTATTTTTTAGACGCGGATGACGCGGATTGGAATATTAAAAAAATCCGCGTCATCTGCGTCATCTGTGTCTAAAAAGTAAATCACCGATATTTCTCAGGCTCCACGGCACGAGTCATATCATAGGCACGGTCACTCTGACGGGATGCCACTAATTGCAGGAAATCGTCCATAGTGCCGTTACCTTATTTATATTGTATCATGCGGCTGATGTACTTACCAATGATATCGAACTCCAGATTCACCACACTGCCCACTTTGAAAGCATGGAAATTGGTATGCTCAAAGGTGTAAGGAATAATGGCCACCTGGAAAGTATCGTCGGTGGGATTGCACACGGTCAGGCTGACACCATTGACCGTTACCGAGCCTTTGTCTACCGTGATGTAGCCGCGCTTTGCCATCTCCTTGTCAAAAGCATACCGGAAAGTAAAGTAATAGCTTCCTTCCGCATCCTTTATATCGATGCAAGTGGCAGTCTGGTCCACATGTCCTTGAACGATATGGCCATCCAGCCGGCCGTTCATCATCATACTACGCTCCACATTCACTTCATCTCCCACCTGCAACAAGCCAAGATTGGAACGGTCCAGCGTTTCTTCATGGCCGTCACGGTATAGGTATCATCTGTCAGACTGATACCGTCAGGCAAACACCGTTGTGAGACACACTCTGGTCTATTTTTAATTCACTGACGAATGAACACTTGAAAGTAAAATGTACATTCTCCTGGTCTTTGACCATCGCCACCAATGTGGCACATTCTTCTACTATTCCGGAAAACATGGTTCTATATACTTTTAGGTTATACGCGATTTATTATTAATATGCGCAAAGATACAAAAAGCCCTTCGTATAGGTACAAAAAAAAGGAAGCTTTTCACAAAGCCTCCTTTTTCAGTTTTCAATAGGTATTAGTTTTTTTTTAAGGTAAAAAGATTGTTTTCAGGATAACGATGCAAATATAGGCGCTTTTCGTGATACTAACCAAATTAAAAAACATGTCTTATAACATCTTTTTGAAAAATCATTTAAGTTTATTATCATTCAAAGCATTTTTCTACACCTGCAATCGTTTTCAATGGACAAATATAAGGCTATTTTCCATGAAACACTGAAATTATCCTAAAATTTTGTTTATTTCTTATCATTTAAGTAGTGTTCGTCTGTCTGCCCGCTATGTTTTAACACTTTTGCGTCGATAAAGAACACTATTTCTTCGGCAATATTCGTGATGTGGTCGCCGGAGCGCTCCAATTTGCGGAACACGCTCACCAGATTCAGACAAGAGAGTGCACTCTCCGGATGCCGGCTGATGTAGTCGGCAAGAATGGCAGTGGCCTCCGCATTGATTTCGTCCAGCATATTGTCCTTTGCAAACACAGCGGTAGCCAATTCTTGGCTCTCCTCCTGAAGTGCCTGCTTGGCAAGCTCGAGCATGGAGAGCACCTGGGCTATCATCTCTTCGAGACGGAGTTGCTTGACCAGCTCAGTATCCAATGCCGGTTCATGGCAGTTGAGGGCAAAGCGGGCGATGCCTTCTGCAAAGTCGCCCAGACGCTCCAGGTTCGTATTGATTTTGAGCATGGCAAGCACAAAGCGCAGGTCGATGGCAACGGGGTTGTAAAGGGCAATGATGTCCTCCACGTCGCTGTCAATTTTCAGTTCGAAAGCATTGACGCGACGTTCGCGCACCAATACCTGCTGGGCCAGTTCCCGGTCCAGCGTAAGCACGGCATCACCTGCACGGTCGAGCTGATTATATACCAGGGTCCACATTTCGTCTATTTCCTTTTTCAGCAAGACGAGTTCAGATTCGATAAACTTCACCATAATGTTTCTATTTTAAGATTACTTTTGTACAACTTATTTTGGCCTGCATGGAACAATCCGCTACCCGAAACGTCCCGTGATGTAGTTCTGCGTCTCCACCTTGTCGGGATTCGTAAATATCTTCCGGGTATCTCCAAACTCCACCATCTCACCCATATAGAAGAAAGCCGTATTATCACTGACACGCGCAGCCTGCTGCATGTTGTGGGTGACGATGACGATAGTGTACTGCTTCTTCAACTCGTGGATAAGCTCTTCCACTTTGGCGGTGGAGATGGGGTCGAGGGCGGATGCCGGCTCGTCCATCAGCAGGACCGAAGGAGACACCGCCATGGCACGGGCTATGCAGAGACGTTGCTGCTGACCGCCGGAGAGGGCGTAGGCAGAGACTTTCAGCTTGTCCTTCACCTCATCCCAAAGGGCGGCGCCTTTCAGGGTTTCTTCCACCCGCTGACGGATGAAGGAGTTATCGGTGATGCCATTCACACGGAGTCCGTAGGCAACGTTCTCGAAGATGCTTTTGGGGAAAGGATTGGGCCGCTGGAACACCATGCCCACGTTCTTGCGGAGTTCGTCCACTTGCACTCCTTTTCCATAGATGTCTTGTCCGTCAATGCGTATCTCGCCGGTCAGACGGGTGTCGGGAATCAAATCGTTCATGCGGTTCAGTAGGCGCAGGAAGGTAGACTTTCCACAGCCCGAGGGGCCGATGAAGGCTATCACAGACTTCTCCTCAATGTCCATGCTGATGCCTTTCAGGGCATGGAAATCGCCATACCAGAAATTCACGTCACGGGTTTCTATCTTGTTCTTCATACCTATTGTATATGTTTTCAATTCGTCTTAATCTTCTTCTCAAAGTATTTCCGCAGGGCGTTTGCCAACAGGTTCACCAGGAGGATAATGAGTATCAGCACCAGTGCCGTGCCGTAGGCAATGGGAAGCTGCGCTTCCATATCGGTGCCGCTGGTAGAGATGACGTAGAGGTGATAAGGAAGCGCCATGCACTGGTCGAAGATACTTGCAGGCAGCTGTGGCAAGAAGTAGGCGGCACAGGTGAAAAGGATGGGTGCCGTCTCGCCCGAAACACGCCCCAGCGCCAGAATCAGTCCAGTAATGATATTGGGCATCCCCATCGGCAGGATGACATGCCAGATGGTCTGAAGCTTGGTAGCTCCCAACGCGCGGCTTCCCTCGCGCATGCTGTCGGGGATGGCTTTCAGCGCTTCTTCCGTGGTGCGGATAACCAAAGGCAGACTTAGCAGACCCAGCGTCAACGAACCTGCAGGATGCTGTCTCCAAAATCCATATAGTTGACGAACAGCGCCATGCCAAACAGACCGAACACAATGGAAGGGATGCCGCTCAGATTATTCGTCATCATCCGTATGAAGCGTACCACCCAGCCTTTCGGCACATACTCATTCATATAAATACCACTCATCACTCCCACCGGAAAAGCAAACAAGGCACTGCCCGCCATCAAGCAGAACGTACCTACAATGGCAGGAAGGATTCCGCCGGCAGTCATACCGTTGGTAGGAGCCGTAGTGAGGAACTCCCAATCGATGACTCCTATACCTTTATATATAATGAAGCCGAGGATTGCAAAAAGAATCCCCACCACACTTAGGCTCAACAGACGGAACAAGCCGAATGCCACGTTTTGCGAAAGATGCTTTCTATTGACCATATCTACCTTCTTTTATTTTCGTCTTGGCGAAACTGCTTCCACCGTGAAATTTATCAATAAACTGATGAAGAACAGCACGACACCCAGTAGGAACAATGCTTCGTAGTGAGGTCCGCCGGCAGGTGCCTCGCCCAGCTCCGCGGCAATCGTTGCCGGAATGGTGCGCAGCGGTTCCAGGATGGTATGGGGAATGACGGCGGCGTTGCCCGTCACCATCAGCACAGCCATCGTCTCGCCCACCGCACGGCCGATGCCCAACACCACTCCGGAGGTGATGCCCGAAATGGAGTAAGGAATCACCACCTTATATATAGTCTGCCATTGCGACGCTCCCAGTGCCAGACTGGCTTCACGCATGGCACGAGGGCAGTTTCTCATCGCATCTTCCGTCACCGTAATGATGGTGGGCAGTGCCATAATGGCAAGCACAATACTGCCCGCCAGCCCGCTCTCGCCGACCGGCAAGTCGAAGACCTGCTGCAAAAAAGGCACAATGACAATCAAACCGAAAAAGCCGTAAACCACCGACGGTATGCCACTCAGCAACTCAATGATAGGTTTCAGCAGATTCCTTACCCGGGAATTGGCTACCTCCGACATATAGATTGCCACCGACAGACCAAACGGCAGTGCAAAAAGGATGGCAAACAGACTGACCCACAACGTCCCCGTAATGAGCGGCAAAAAGCCGAACTGTGCAGCAGGTGTTGCCGTGGGAAACCATTCGGCACCGGCAAAGACGTCCTTCACCGAAATGGTGTTGTCTTTCAGCAGATGCACCGAGTCTGGACGGACGATGAACTGCTGCGGTACAAAGGCTATAATGCCAGGCGTACGCTCCACCAGCTCCGTAATGCAGGCACCTGCATTTTCGTAGGAAGCGCCCAACTGCTCTTCCGTATAATACTGTGTGATGTCCTCCAAACGGAAAAGGCGGATAGGAAGGTCCTCCCCCCCACTTCGTTCCAGTTTGTCAGCTCTTCATCAAAGACATCCTTTATCTGTGCCGGAGTCAGTTCGCTCACCCGGTTCTCCTTATTCAAGGCCAATACATACCCTTCTTCTATCACCTTGCTGCTGAACAAGCCCAGCGCTTCGGAAAAGAGGAACACGACGATAAGTACGATGGTAAGACTCGTCACAAAGCCGCTACAAGCCAGTATACCTTCTACAATCTTCTCAAAAATCTTTTTCATGTTGCCTATTGATTTCTGTATGCAAAGGAACGGGCCGGATGTTAAGGCAGTGTGACTAACGTTTGAAAGAAATGTTTCAAAGGTGTTACAAAACTGTTACAACGACTTAAAGTACACCCCATGTAACACATTTGTAATATCCATTGCCTTAATTTGCATCATGCGTTGAGCCAGATTACATGATGCATACCATCGGTTTACATCATGTGTTTGCCCCAATTGCATTATCTGTTTACCCTATTTGCATCATGTGTTTTATGAAGACAAGAGAATTACTTCTACTCCTCGCACTGACAGCCACCACTGGCATGCAGGCGCAACGCATCAAAGGCAGCGATACCGTGCTCCCCATAGCGCAGCAGACCGCCGAACGCTTTATGACCCTGAACCCCTCTGCCGTGTCACCGTGACCGGCGGCGGAACCGGTGTCGGTATTTCAGCCCTGCTGGACCAGACCACGGACATCGCCATGGCTTCCCGCGCCATCAAGTTCAGCGAAAAGATGAAGCCAAAGCCGCCGGAGAAGACTTGGCAGAAGTTCCCATCGCCTACGATGCCCTTGCCGTAGTGGTCCACCCCTCCAACCCAGTGAAACAACTGACCCGCCAACAACTGGAAGATATCTTCGGGCAAAGTCACCAACTGGCAGCAAGTGGGCGGAGACGACCGCAAAATCGTAGTCTACTCCCGCGAGACTTCCTCCGTACCTACGAGTTCTTCAAGGAAAGCGTACTGAAAAACAAGAACTACATGAGCAGCAGTCTCTCCATGCCTGCCACGGGAGCCATTATCCAATCCGTCAGCCAAACTCGCGGAGCCATCGGATATGTGGGTCTAGCCTATGTATCACCGCGTATCAAGACACTCGCCGTTTCATACGACGGGCAGCATTATGCCGCTCCCACGCTGGAGAATACCATCAATAAGACTTATCCGATAGTACGCCCGCTATACTATTATTATAACCGAAAAAACGCCTCGGTCGTAGCCCCTCTGCTCGATTTCATCTTGTCTGCCGCAGGACAGAAAATCATCAAAGAGAGCGGATATATCCCGGTACATAAAGAATAAATCTTCATTCTTCATTCTTCATTCTTCATTTTTTTACCCTATCTTTGTCCCCACGATACGAAAATAGTAACATTATGGCAGAAATAAAGAGCGAAGAAACAAGCGAAAAAAAGAGCTTGAACTTCATTGAGCAAATAGTAGAAAACGATTTGAAAGAGGGTAAAAACGGGGGAAAAGTACAGACACGCTTCCCGCCCGAACCAAACGGTTACCTCCACATCGGACACGCCAAGGCCATCTGCCTTGATTTCGGTATTGCCGCCGCACACGGCGGTGTCTGCAACCTACGTTCGATGACACCAATCCCACCAAAGAAGATGTGGAATATGTAGAAGCCATCAAGGAAGACATCCAGTGGCTGGGCTACAAATGGGGTAACGAATATTACGCTTCCGACTATTTCCAGCAATTGTGGGACTTCGCTATCCGCCTCATCAAAGAGGGCAAGGCATACATCGACGAACAGACTTCCGAGCAGATTGCCGCCCAGAAAGGAACTCCCACCCAGCCCGGTGTGGAAAGTCCCTACCGCAACCGTCCTATCGAAGAAACACTGGATTTGTTCCAGAAGATGAACAGCGGTGAGATTGAGGAAGGTGCCATGGTGCTCCGCGCCAAGATAGACATGGCAAGCCCCAACATGCACTTCCGCGACCCCATCATCTACCGTGTAGTGAAGCATCCGCACCATCGTACGGGCACCACTTGGAAAGCTTATCCGATGTACGACTTCGCCCACGGACAAAGCGACTTCTTCGAAGGCGTGACCCACTCGCTCTGCACACTGGAGTTTGTGCCCCACCGTCCGCTCTACGACCTCTTCGTGGACTGGGTGAAGGAAGGCAAAGACCTTGACGATAACCGCCCCCATCAGTATGAGTTCAACAAACTGAACCTCAGCTATACGCTGATGAGCAAGCGCAACCTGCTGACGCTGGTCAAAGAAGGTCTGGTGAACGGTTGGGACGACCCCCGTATGCCGACCATCTGCGGTTTCCGCCGTCGCGGTTACTCTCCGGAGTCCATCCATAAGTTCATCGACAAGATTGGCTATACCACATACGACGCCCTCAATGAATTCGCCCTGCTGGAAAGCGCCGTGCGCGAGGACCTGAATGACCGCGCCACCCGCGTATCCGCCGTACTGAACCCCGTGAAGCTCATCATCACCAACTATCCCGAAGGACAAGTGGAAGAGATGGAAGCCGTCAACAACCCCGAACATCCCGAAGAAGGCAACCACTTCATCGAGTTCAGCCGCGAACTCTGGATGGAGCGCGACGACTTCATGGAAGATGCTCCGAAGAAATACTTCCGCATGACACCGGGACAAGAGGTACGCCTGAAAAACGCGTATATCGTGAAGTGCACCGGCTGCAAGAAGAACGACGCCGGTGAAATTACCGAAGTATATTGCGAATACGACCCCGATACCAAGAGCGGTCTGCCCGGAGCCAACCGTAAGGTGAAAGGCACCATCCACTGGGTAAGTTGTGCCCACTGCCTCGAAGCAGAAGTGCGTCTCTACGACCGTCTGTGGAAAGTGGAAAACCCGCGCGACGAGCTTGCCGCCATCCGCGAAGCGAAGAACTGCGACGCACTGACAGCCATGAAAGAGATGATCAACCCGACTCCCTGAATGTGCTGCCCTGCTGCTACATCGAGAAGTACGCTGCCGGCATGCAGCCCCTCTCCTACCTGCAGTTCCAACGTATCGGTTATTTCAATGTTGACAAAGATTCTACGCCAGAAAAAATGGTATTCAACCGTACTGTAGGCCTGAAAGACGTTTGGGGTAAAATCAATAAATAAGAATATGAGTAAAAAAAACCTGCTGTCCGGAAGAGACAAAGAACTGCAAGAAATGGCAGAACAATATGAAGCAGCCAAAGCAGAGAACAGAACCATCTATCTGGACGCAGACGACTTAGCCGACCTCGCAGACTGGTATGCCGTGCATCATAAATATGCCATGGCTACCGAGGTCGTAGAGTATGGTTTGGGAATACATCCGGATAATACGGCTCTGTTGGTGGAACAGGCATACTTGTTCCTCGACACCCAGCATAAAGAGCAAGCCAAAGATATATTGGAACGGATTGCCGAAGAATCTTCCGAAGTGAAAGTGCTGAAAGCCAACCTACTGTTGGGCGAAGGCAAAGAAGAAGAAGCGGAAGCGATACTCGACAGCATAGACGATAAGGACGACCTGGCCAACATCGTCGATGTATCCTATATGTACATTGACATGGGATTCCCGGAAAAAGCATTGACATGGCTGACGCGCGGACTCGAAAAATATGCCGAAGAAGAAGCCTACCTTGCCGTCACCGGCGACTGTTACTACGCCCAGGGACTGTTTGAAAAAGCCACCTTCTTCTTCAATAAGCTGATTGACAAGAATCCGTATTCGGCTCCTTACTGGTTTGGACTGGCCCGTTGCTACTTTGACCAGCAGATGTTCGACAAAGCAATCGAAGCATGCGACTATGCCACGGTGGCCGATGACGAGTTTGCCGATGCCTACCTGATGAAAGGACATTCCTTCTTCCAATTGGGAAATGAGGAAAGTGCCATGGAGAACTACCTGCAGGCCGAAAAATTC
>ENA-OQCP01000070-OQCP01000070.1-human-gut-metagenome-genome-assembly--contig:-NODE-70-length-36283-cov-2.146144_pt1 | contig 36283 bp, 52 predicted proteins | sample MGYA00242760_ERZ504583 | MGnify/ENA primary metagenome ERZ504583 (study PRJEB26092, sample SAMD00036308) | human gut metagenome | host: Homo sapiens | study: EMG produced TPA metagenomics assembly of...
CTGGCGGAAAGCATTCTCCAACACCTCCGGATCGAAGTTGAAAGCAGGCGGTGTCAGTGGTACATAAATCGGCTCCGCACCGCTCAAGATCGTGTCCGCACCGTAGTTCTCATAAAACGGTGAGAATATGACAACCTTATCCCCCGGGTTCGTTACCGTCATCATAGCGGTCATCATCGCCTCGGTGCTGCCGCAGGTTACAACGATCTCACTGTCCGGGTCGATGGCGCGGCCCATGTAGTGCGTCTGCTTTGCAGCCAGCGCCTCGCGGAAGTTCTGTGCGCCCCAAGTGATGGAATACTGGTGGTAATCCTCATGGGCGACCTCGGCCAGACGGTCCAAAATTTCCTTCGGCGGGTCAAAATCCGGAAACCCCTGTGAAAGATTTACCGCTCCATATTTATTGGAGATACGGGTCATTCGGCGGATGACAGAATCCGTAAAACCGGCAGTACGGTCAGATAACGGCTGCATAGGCAGTTGCCTCCCTAAAGATTAGATACATTTAGAATAGCGGATCAATCATATCAGCTCGGTATGCGGCCTTTTGCGCCGCATGGTACAAGACACCCTTTATAAGCGCAGCCCTTTTATATCCTTGATGCGCGACAAAATCATATTACAGCTGCAGCTCTGCACACCGGGCAGGGTGTCGATGACTGTGTGCAAAAATGTTTCCATTTCCTCTGCAGAAGCCGCCACGGCGTGAACATGCAGCTTATCCCTGCCGGTCACACGGTAGATCTGCGTGACCGTATCGTGCCGGTCCAAAATCTGCGTGACCTGTGCCAGACAGTCGGGCGCTGTCTCGATCTCGAAATAACAGGACACCGCACCGCTGATTTTCTGCGGGTTTATGACGGTCGTATACTCCTCAATGATGCCCTTTTGCTCCAGTGTCTGGATTCTTGCCTTCACCGCGACTCTGGATATGCCGATTTTCTCCCCGATGTCCGAGTAGGAAATGCGCGCATTTTCTATGAGCAGCCGTACGATTTTCTGATCCAGTGTGTCCAGCCCGTCCAGATACATAGCGTTCCCTCCGTCTGTAAACTTTCTATGCGTATCATAGCACCATTCTTTCCAAAAGTAAATATGCCGTTGACGCGCCGTCTTTGCCGCGCTATAATAGTTGCGATCCGTAATTATCAACTTTCGTTTTGTGAGGATTCGTTATGAACCGAGATTTAACAAAGGGTCCTGTCGTGCGGTCAATGCTTCTGTTTGCCATCCCCATGATTTTGGGTGACCTGCTGCAGCAGTGCTATAACATCGCTGACACGCTGATCGTCGGGCAATTTTTAGGACGAAACGCCTTGGCGGCAGTCGGGTCTGCCTTTACGCTGATGACCTTTTTGACCTCGGTCATTCTGGGGCTTGCATGGGCAGCGGCGCACTGTTTTCCATGCGTTTCGGACAGCGGGACGAAACTGCCCTGCAGGAAAGTCTCTGCGCATCGTTTTATTGCATCGCGCTTATCACCGTGCTTTTGAACCTTATCGCCTTTGCATGCCTTGACGGGCTTCGCATTTTTCTGCGGGTTCCTGCCGAGGTTTGGGGCGATATGCGCGTCTACCTGTTCCTCGTCTTTTTAGGGATACCCGCCATTTTCCTGTACAACTTTTTGCTTCGTATTTAAGGGCCATCGGCAATTCGGTGATCCCGCTGGTCTTTTTGGCGGTTTCCTCGGTGCTGAACATCGTACTGGATCTCTGGTTTGTCGTAGGGTTAAACAAGGCGGTCGCCGGGGCTGCACAGGCCACCGTGATTGCGCAGTATATTTCCGGTGTGGGTATTGCCGTCTACACTTGGGTGCGCTTTCCGCAGATGCGCTCGGTTGCAAGGCCGCGTACCTTACGCGCACAGAGGATCCCGGGAAATATTCTCCTATTCCTCGCTGACCTGTGTCCAGCAATCGGTGATGAACTCGGTATTCTTATGGTGCAGGGGCTTGTGAACAGCTTTGGCCCCGTTGTGATGGCAGCCTTTGCCGCTGCGTGAAAATCGATGCCTTTGCCTATATGCCGGTGCAGGATTTCGGCAACGCCTTCTCCACCTTTATTGCGCAGAACTACGGTGCAAAGCAAAACGACCGCATACGCTCGGGTCTAAAAAGTGCTGTCCTGATATCGGTCACTTTCTGCGTGGTGCTGTCCGCGTTTGTCTGCGCATTTGCCAAGCCACTGATGCTGCTTTTTGTCGATGCCGGGGAAACTGAAATTCTGCGTGAGGGTGTGCGTTATCTGCATATTGAGGGTTCGTTTTACTGTGGTATCGGCTGCCTGTTTTTGCTGTATGGCTCTACCGCGCATTGGGTAAGCCGGGCATGAGCGTTGTGCTTACCGTCATCTCGCTGGGCACCCGCGTTGCCCTCGCCTACCTGTTGTCCTCCCTGCCCTCCATCGGCGTGACCGGCATCTGGTGGTCCGTTCCCATCGGCTGGGCGCTTGCCGATTTTGTAGGATTTGTGTATTATAAAAAGAAAATCAACTTATATGACGGCAGCCAGCCATAAAAGACCGCCGATTGCCTTTAAAGGGAGCAGCTATGCAGATCAGCCAGTTTTTTCTCAACGGAGACATGAAAGGCGCTCTTGCCTATATGCGCATCCATGAGGAGTACAAGGAGATTCTTCCCGCCTATACCGCAATCTTTGAGGATTGTATATACCGCACCTACGAAATACCAGACATGCTCAACTCTGTTTTGCGATTGTATCAGGTATATTTCCGGGACACCTTTTATTGCGGCTCACCGGAAGCGATGGCCGCAGACAAGCTGTTGACCGGGCTGAAACACTTTCTGAATATGCCGGATGCCGATGAAGATACTTTAGTCGAACAGCTTCAGTCTGTGTTTGAGGCAAACGGCTATCATGCGCTTTTCGGGAAAACACAGGGCTATTACGGCCCGTATATCTGGCGTGACACGGTTCCGACCGTCTACCGTGTCGAATTGCCGGATGGTGCAGCCGAATACACCGTCAACATTCTGAAAAGCTTCGTGTTCCGGAGTTGGCTGGATTATCTGACCTTCGGCAAGCAGGTACGGGCGGCTGGGCTTCGCCCGATGGAACGATCAACTGCATTGAGCAGGCGTATGATTTTGAAAGTGAACGGTTTCTTGTATCTCTTTTAAAGCACGAGGCACAGCACACCGTTGACATGAAGCGATTCCCGGGAATCACCCCCGCAGAGTTAGAATACCGGGCAAAGCTGGTGGAGCTGCATTACTGCTGCGATTTAGGATTGCTGCAAAAATTTCTATTGGCAGCAGATGAACGAAAGAGCAAGGATAGTCATGCACTGGCCTGTGCGCAAATCAAACTTGCATTCGCACATACAAACCAAGCAAACCTTTCCTGCATACAGACAAAGGCACTGGAACTGCTTCACGCGCACACGAAAATAATGAAAGAAAAATACACTGTACCAGATGCAAGTCCATTATCTTCGTAATTTACTTATGCCCCTGCATCGTCCAAACATCTAATGCCAATATCTGCACATACGATCTCACCGCAGTACACGGCAGAATTTTTGGCAGCATGCAGCGGTTTATAGCTGTCGAATGTCACGGTCAGATCGGCACTGACAGCCCCTTCGGCGACTTCGCCCGTATCGGTGGCAATACCGCTTGGCAGATCGAGGGCCAACACAAATGCTCCCGCCTCATGCGCGCAATGTATCAGCGCGCAGGCAGCGCGTCCGGCCGGGCGCAGACTGCCATGGAATCCGGTGCCGTACAAGGCATCCGCCACCACCCTGAAGTGCTGCAGTTCCAGAGCTGCAGCATCGCGGCAGACGGCGATCTGAAGGCCCTTCAGGCGTGCATAATTTGTTATGGCATCAGGTGTTTTCGGCTCGCCCTCCGCCAGCAGGACCGTCACCTGCCAACCTTCTAAGGCAGCCGCGCGGGCAAGCACAAAGCCGTCACCGCCGTTGTTTCCCTTACCGCAAACAACAAGCAGTGATGCCGCTTGCGGGAATCGTGCCCGCAGCTGCGCGTAGCAGCAAGGCCCGCATTCTCCATCATCTGCAGGTATGGGATTCCCCGTTCATTTGCAGCCCGTTCAATTTCTTTCATCTGTGCGGCAGTCACAATGCGGCGGTCCATCTCAAGTCTCCTTTTGCCAAGCTTTCGACACACGGTCTTTGTGCCTGTATTTTCATCAAAGCTTGTGCCACATTATACCGCTTTAGGCTGCGGATTGCAATCGTCCCGGCATTAAAGCGCATCCTTCATACTTTTTACATAGGCGCCGATCTCATCCATGGTCTCGGCTTGGCGCTCTTTGTCGAAAGCGCCGCCAGAAAGGCAGCGTTCTGGGTCGGGATCGTCCCCCTCCAGATGGATACATCGGCTCTCGATAGATAAACTCATAGTACCACTCTCCCTGCTCGGTATTCCGGGCGGTCACTCCCCCGCCCTGTTTGCTTTACGCCTCCGGCGTGTAGTTAACTTCCAGCACAATGTCCTCAAAGGTCACGGCACGCACCTCACCGCCGCCGGTCGGATTGGACGGCTCATACTGGATCTTATAGCCGTCCTGCTTGAATTTTTGGATGATGCGGTCCAACTCCGGCCGACTGTTCACCTTGATGCAGATATGGGCAAGCCCCGTGCGGTTGAGATCCTTGGGGGCATCTACGATCTCAGGCTTTGTCATCAGCTCGATCCATGCACCCTCATCCAGCTGCAGGATGTCAGAGTAGTAGTTGCTTTCCTCCTCGTTATAAGTTTTCAGCAGCGTTGCGCCGAAGTAATCCTCAAAGAATTCTCGTGCACCCGCTAAATCCTTTACAAAAATACCTACATTGCCGATTCTCATGGTTGTATCCCCCTTATATAGTCTGTTGATACATGGGTGTGGACAGATATTTCATACCGTTGTCCGGCAGAATGACTGCGATGCTTTTGCCTGCATATTCTGCGCGCTGCCCGACCTGTACCGCAGCATGCAGTGCTGCCGCCGCCGATGTGCCGAGAAACAGTCCCTCCGTATGCAGGACATCATGGGCCGTTGCGTAGGCCTCGGCTGTACGGACATTGATGTATTCATCGCTCCAATCCGGTGTCAGATACTCCGACAGTTCTTCTTCCGGCACACCGTAGGCCGCAGAACACCGTCGATGATCTGCACATCCGGATGCTCCGGCGTCAGGCGGGAGTCTGGATGGGGCTGCACCAGCACGACCCGCAGCCGGGGTTGCGGCTGCGCAGATACCGCGCCGTGCCGCTGCCTGTACCGCCTGTGCCTGCCATGCAGACCAGCACATCCACATTGCCGCCGGCATCCTGCCAGATCTCCGGCCCTGTTGTGCGGAAATGTGCCTCCGGGTTGGCCGGGTTGGCTGCCTGATTGTTGAAATACGCCCCCGTGCGTCTGCAGTAGGCGGCAATTTCCGCCAGAGTCGCCTCGCGCTCCGGCTCCTGCCATGGGTGGCTGCGCTCTGCTTCGGGGCGCAGGCCGATTGCATCCTTATAGTCCAGCAGCCGTGCGCCGTAGGCCTGCAGGATCAATCGGCGCTCCAGCGAGGCACCGCGCTCAAGAAAGATCTCCATCCTGTAGCCGCGTGCAGCGGCAAATGCCGCCAGCCCGATGCCGGTGTTTCCGCTGGTCTGCTCCACAATGGTTCCGCCCGGCTTCAGCGCCCCGCTTTGTTCGGCCGCTTGAATCATCGCCAGCGCCGCGCGATCCTTAACGCTGCCGGTCGGGTTAAAAAATTCCAGCTTTGCGAGGATATGCGCCCCGCAGTGCTGCTGCCGTTCAAAACGGTCAAGCTCCATCAGCGGCGTATGACCCACCAGCTCATCAATGGAATGTACCACCCCTGCCATACTGCCTTTCCTCCCCTGTCAGATGCTGTAATCGAAATCATCCGTGACCGTGCGCAGAAAGCGCTTGCTTGCTCCTGCTTCGGATGCAGAAGAACTCCTTGGCGGGGGCTTCCTCCGCCACAATGCCGTTTTCCATAAAGATGATGCGGTCGGACACATTGCGGGCAAAGCCCATCTCATGGGTGACGACCACCAGCGTAAGTCCATCGGCAGCCAGTTGGGTGATGGTATTCAGCACCTCGCGGGTCAGCTCGGGGTCCAGCGCCGAGGTAGGCTCATCGAAAAGCAGTACCTCCGGCCGGAATGCAATGGCCCGGGCGATGGCCACGCGCTGCTGCTGCCCGCCGGAAAGCTGATCCGGGTAAAAATCCTTCCGGTGGAGCATCCCGACCTTTTCAAGCATCTCGTCTGCGGTCTGCTCCGCTTCGGCCCGGTCTACGCCGCGGGCGGTAATCAGCCCCTCCAGCACATTCTGCCTGACCGTCATGTTGCGGAAAGGTTGAAGTTCTGGAACACATAGCCCATCTTCATCCGCAGGGCACGGATCTCATTATGGCGAAGCTTTGTTATATCCTTTTCAAAGTCATCAAACCGGATGGTGCCGCTGTCGGCCTTTTGCAAAAAGCTGATGCACCGCAGCAGGGTGGTCTTGCCGGACCCGCTGCTGCCCAGTATCGAGATGACCTCCCCGTTGTTGACACGAATGTCAACGCCCTTCAGCACCTGAGTCGTGCCGTAGCTGCAATGCAGATCCTTTACTTCCAACATGAGCAGGCTCCTTTTATTGTCAGACCAGTTTATCCGGCGTAACGCCGAGAATATCGTTAAAATAGTTGTTGGCGATCATCATCACACCCATGGCGGTGATCACTACGATCTCCTCCTCGGTAAAGTTTGCTTTCAGCTTATCAAACAGTTCCTGCGGCACATGCTTGGGGTCCTCCGCAATGGCCTGCCCGTAATCGATCAGAACCTGCTCCTTCTCGGTAAACTCAAAAGTATCAAAGTCGATGCCGTTTTTCTTGAGCAGGTTGCGGAAATAAATGCTGCACACAAGGCAGCCGTTCGTCTGGGAGATGGCATATTCAAAAAAGTCTGCTGCACGCTTGCCGATCAGCCGCTGCAGCTCATCATCCAGCGCATAAGAACCGGCCTCCACGGCATTGAATGCAGCTGCATTGTGCAGCAGCGTGCGCTTTTCTGCGGTCAGCGCGTGACCCTCGGCCAGATGGTCGGCAATAATCTTCTGAATGCTTGCGGGGGCAGTCTCGGGGTTGATCTCACTGATAATAGCCATAATTAAGCAGGCTCCTTTCCAAGCTGTGCAATTTGTTTTGGTGTATTCCACGCAAGGCGTTTTTCCAGCACGCCCTGCAGCAAGGTAAGTACGGTGTTTAAGAGCAGGTAGACAAGGGCTACCTCGCAGTAAAGCGCAAACGGCTCAAATGTGCGGGCTGCGATCTGCTGGGCGGTCTTGAACATCTCAACCACCGTGATGCTCGCCGCCAGCGAGCTGTCCTTCGTCAGGCCGATCAGCGAGCTGAACAGCGTAGGGAACGCGACCCGCGCCGCCTGCGGCAGAATGACCCGCATCATGATCTGACCGGAGCTCAGGCCGATCATATACCCGGCTCCCACTGTCCCTCCGGCACGGACTGGATCGCGGCGCGTATCGTTTCGGACATATAGGCGGCGTAATTCAGCGAGAATGCGATGACCGCTGAGGGAAACGCATCCAGCGTGATACCCAGTGACGGCAGACCGAAGAAGATGATATACATCTGGACGATAAGCGGTGTGCCGCGGAACACCCAAACATAGACGCGGGCCAGTTGCTTGAGGATGCGGACATTTTGCACCTGGATCAGTGCCAGTACAAACGCCAGCACAAGGCTCAGCGCGTAGATGCATACCGTCAGCGGATGGTGGCCTTAAAGCAGTAGAGCACCAGCCGCGGGAACGAGGAGATCAGGATCTCCGCCAATCTTTCCGTCATTGTGTTTCACCTTGCCTGTAATACAGTTATTGATACGCGGACTCGGTATAGTCGCCGCCCAGATACTTTTCGGAGATCTCCTTCAGCTTGCCTTCCTCGCGCAGCTCTGCAAGCGCGGCGTTGATGGCATCCAGATATTCGGTTTCCCCCTTGCGGACGGGAATGGCAATGACATCCTCGGAATCCGGGATGACGAAGGCTCCTTCAGCTTATCCTTTGCATCGGGATGCTCGTCCAGATAGGCGTTCAGCACCGGTACGCTGGTGCCGAGGAAGTCTGCGCGGCCGGAAAGCACAAGGTCGATAGCCTCAGAGCTGGTGTCGATGCCAACGGTCTCTGCGCCCTGCGCCTCATACCACGGATGAAGGCGTTCGTCGCGTTTGTGGCAATCTTCTTGCCCTTTAAGTTTTCCGGCGTTTGAATGCTGTCATCATCGGCCCGCACGACAACGCGGCGCGCTTCATAATAATAGGGGTCAGAAAAATCGTATTTTTCGGCGCGCTCATCGGTGATGCTGACGCTGTTGATAACCGTATCAAACCGGCCGGAGTCGATGCCGATGAGCAGCGAATCCCAAGCAGCCTCCTGAAACTCTGCCTCGGCACCAAGCTTTTCGGCCAATGCCTTGCCCAGCTCGATGTCAAGCCCCGTCAGCTCGCCGCTGTCATCGTGGTAGGTGAACGGCGGGTAGGTACCCTCGACGCCGATGACCAGCTTGCCGGCGGCCTTAACCTTTTCCAGTTTCCCGCCCTCTGCGCTCGCAGCAAAGGTGCTTTCAGCCGTTGCGTCTGCCGATACAGCGGAGGAGGCGGTACTGCCGCACCCGGAAAGTACAGCAGCGGTCAGGGTGAAGGCCAGCAGAGCAGCGGCGGTCTTTTTAACAATGCGTTTCATACTCAATTTCTCCATTATATCGGTCGTTTATCGTTTGTTTTTACATCAGGATACAAAAATGCCCGGCGCTTAACAGAAGCGGCCGGGCAGGTACGGTATATGGCTTCACCCGCAATGCGGGTGCCCTACATCGGTGCAACGCGAACAGAGCGAATGCACCGCGGCCATACAGTTTGCCCGGCAGCACGGCATTCGACAACACATGATGGATGCAATTTTGCTGATACGGTACATCGTGATTTCTCCCTTCGCGGTAGTTGTTTGGATTCGATGGGTGTATGATACACCCATTTACCTACTATGTCAATATGTTTATAGGAATTTATTTTGCTTTTGCTTTTATGACCAGAATCACAGCATTGTGATAAATGCATTTGTGTGATTTGCCGCATTGTGTCTAATCAAATTGCTATGCACAGCACTGCACAGGTATATTTTACTTTTTCTTTACCGTATACAGATACGACGCTCACATTCTGCTCTTGAAAAATCACGGTTGTGTGCTATAATAACTCTGTTACTCTGTCTCAATATTTATCTGCCGCATACCGGGTTACACATTTTCGGTATGCGCAAAGCCCTGAATAGACCGGGCAGAATGGATACAAGTGATGAAAATCAGGAAAATTCTTGTTGCTGTAATTTCGCTTTTTATGGCAGCCGCGCTCCTTACCGGCTGCGGCACGGCAAGCAGCACCAGCGGAGCGTCTGACTTGCCTGTCATAAAGCTGGGCAGTGACAGCTACCCGCCGTACAACTATCTCGATGAGGACGGCAACCCGACCGGCATTGATGTCGAGCTGGCCACCGAGGCCTTCTCAAGAATGGGCTACCGGGTCGAGATCGTACAGATCGACTGGGAGAAAAAGAAGGAACTCGTTGAGAGCGGCGCTATCGACTGCATCATGGGCTGCTTTTCTATGGAGGGACGGCTGGACGACTACCAGTGGGCCGGCCCATATATAGCAAGCCGTCAGGTTGTTGCCGTGAACGAGAGCAGCGATATCTATACCCTGCAGGATCTCGCCGGCAAAAACCTTGCTGTTCAGTCCACAACGAAGCCGGAGGGCATCTTTCTGAAGCGCACTGACGAGCGGATCCCCAAGCTTGGCAACCTCATCAGCTTGGCCACAGAGAGCTGATCTTCACCTTTCTGGAAAAAGGCTATGCCGATGCGGTGGGCGCGCACGAGGAATCCGTCGTGCAGTATATGAAGGATTACGATGTCCGGTTCCGCATTTTGGAAGATCCTCTTATGACGGTCGGCATCGGCGTTGCCTTTGCAAACAACGATGACCGCGGTCTTTGCGAAGAGCTTGACCGCACTCTGGAGGAAATGCGGCAGGACGGCACTTCCTTAAAAATCATCGGAAGTATCTTGACGAGCCGGAAAAATACCTTGAGGTGGATACTCTTGAAAAAGACAACTAAATCTGCTGCCCCGGGCAAAAAATTCTGGATCTGCGGGGCGCTGCTGGGAATATGTCTGCTCTGCCTTGTCGCGCTGTCGCTCTTTCAGAGTGATAAGGCCCGCGAACAGGCCGATCTTTTGGGCATCGTAAATTATATTAAGATCCAGTGCGCCACCTATACCCATTATAATGAAGCGTCCGAATCCAAAAGCCTGCTGCGCTCCATCGAAAGCACCCGGCAGGTCAGCACAAATATCGAGGCCGAGACTGCGGCCGGCAGGAGCTTACCCGCAAGCTGCTGCAGGAGAGTACCGAGCAGCTGTGGCTGACGGGCATTGTCGTGCTGGACCCGGACGGAAACACCGTATGTGAATACAGCTCAGATGACCGCGCGCTGGCGAGGGTCCACGGCAATCTTAACCGGGATATTATTCTGGATACCGCCATTCATGACGAAAAGGTCTATTCGCAGCGGATCAATCATAACGATGGCTCACACATTGATATGTCTGCCTGCGCGCGCAGGGATGCGCCGGCGTTATTGTCACCTTCTATTATACCTCCGCTGAATTTGCCAACCGCTATACCCTGACGCTGCAAAGCCTGCTGAGCGGCTACCAGAAGGCCACGGATGGAACGATCATTATAACCGATGGTGGCGCGATCATTGCATCCAACGACACTGCGCTGATTGGGCAGAGTTCAAATACACACGATGCGATCCAGACCTTAAAGAAAAATGCCGACAGCAAGCACCTGATGCATCTGAATGTTGACGGTGTGCGTTCCTATGGCATCATGCTGCGCCAGCGCGATCACTATATCTACGCTTATATTCCTGACACCATCACCTTCCGCACACTGCCCCAAAGTGTGGTCGTATTTGTACTTGTCTATCTGGGCGTGCTGCTGATGATCTGGCAGCTGCTGCGCAGGGACAAGCTGAAAAGCTCCGTAAGCAGGAGGAAAAGGAGCGGGCGTATCAGAAAAGCCTGCTGGAGGAGGCAAAAAAGGCCGAGGCCGCAAACCGCGCCAAGACGGAATTTTTGCAGCGCATGAGCCACGACATCCGCACACCGATCAACGGCATCAGCGGTATGCTTGATGTTGCAGAGCATTACAGTGATGATCTGCAAAAGCAGGCGGATTGCCGTAAAAAGATTCGGGAGCCTCCGACATTCTTTTGGAACTTGTCAATGAAGTCCTTGACATGAGCAAGCTGGAATCGGGCGAGATTCAACTTGAAGAAAAGCCGTTTGATGTTGTGACTCTCCTTGATGAGTCACCGGTGTGGTCGGCCGCCTTGCGGACGAGCGCAATATCACGGTGACGCACAAGGGAAGAACCATTGAGCATCGCAACCTGATCGGCAGCCCGATCCACCTCAAACGGCTGCTGATGAACATCATGTCCAACGCGGTCAAGTACAACCGGGATCACGGTCATATTTATCTGTACACCCGCGAGCTGCCCTCGGCTGACAGCAGCATCGCAACGCTGCAGTTCGTCTGTGAGGACAACGGCATCGGCATGAGTGAGGAATTCCAGCAGCGTATCTTCGAGCCCTTTACGCAGGAGCAGAAGGGCGGTGCATCCAAATTCGGCGGCACCGGTCTTGGCATGTCCATCGCCAAGAGCCTTGCCGAAAAAATGGGCGGCACCATCAGCTTTGAAAGCACGCAGGGCGTAGGCACGACCTTTGTAATCACGATTCCCTTTAAGATCGACACGCAGGCCGCCAGCCATACGCCCCAGCCGCCCGCCCCTGCGGGGTCCATCCGCGGGCTGCATATCCTGCTGGTCGAGGATAATGAGCTGAACATGGAAATTGCCGAGTTCCTGATCCAGAACGAGGGTGCCACGGTCACGAAGGCGTGGGACGGCCAGCAGGCTGTCACCCTCTTTGCAAAAAGTGCGTCCGGCGAATTTGACGCCATCCTTATGGATGTCCTGATGCCGGTCATGAATGGCTATGAGGCCACGCGGCAAATTCGTGCGCTTGACCGGGCGGACGCAAAAACGATCCCCATTATCGCCATGACGGCAAATGCTTTCACCGAGGATCGGCTGAAATCGAAAGAAGCCGGTATGGATGAGCATATCACAAAGCCTATTGACAGCAAGCTGCTTGTAAAGGTCATTGCTGCGCTGACCGGCAAAAACGCCCAGCGTCCGACAGCGGAATAAGCCTTTGCGTCAAGCCTGCGGGCAAGCAATGCTCGCCCCTACCTTCTCTGCGACAGGAACAGCGTATAGGCAACACCGCACAATTCCCGCCTGACGGCTTAAGCACCGCTCCGGCGGCTGCGGTACGGCATCTGCGTTGCCAAAATGCTCGATAAGACACAAAGTATTATCTGCGCTTTTGGCTTAGCATCTGCCGCACCTCGCTCGCCGTATCGGCACTTAGAATTATGCGGTATTGCCTATATACAAAATTGCGGCTGTATCTTATGATACAGCCGCAATTTTATTTGCTATTTATTTTTTACAGAATCTTCTGCAGCTCATGCACCAATTCTTCCATGATGATCGGCTTGGAGAGGAAGCCGTTCATGCCGCAGTCGAGGGCGCTCTTTTTATCTTCCTCAAAGGCGTTGGCGGTCATGGCAAGGATCGGGATGCCGGCAAGGGCCGGGTTTCCCAGCGCGCGGATCTGCCGCGTGGCCTCATAACCGTCCATGATCGGCATCTGCACATCCATCAGCACCAGATCATAGCAGCCCGGCACGGAGGTGCTTACCTTTTGCAAGGCCACAGCACCGTTTTCTGCCGTATCGATCTGGAAGCCGTACTCGCCAGAATCTCCATTGCGATCTCACGGTTCAGCTCGTTATCCTCTACCAGCAGAATCTTCTTGCCCTTGAAATCCTCGCTCTTGTTGGGGAGCAGTTCTTCCTCCTCCCCGGTCACCTTCTGCCGAGGGCGGTCATCAGCGTCTGGCGCAGGTCGGACATGAACATCGGCTTCGAGCAGAATGCCGTAACACCGGCGGCTCTGGCCTCCACCTCAATATCCGACCAGTCGTAGGCGGTCAGAATAATAATCGGCGTATCATCACCAAGGCTGCGGATCTGGCGGGTGACCTCAATGCCATTCATATCCGGCAGGCGCCAGTCGATGATATACGCATGGAAGCATCGCCCATCTCCATCGATTGCCGCGCACGCAGTACGGCCTCCTTGCCGGAGAGCGTCCATTCCGAGCGCATACCCACCTTGATGAGCATTTTGGTCACGCTGTCGCAGGTGTTAAAGTCATCATCAACCACCAGCGCCTTCACGCCCTCCAGCGCTGCGATCTTCTCGACCGGTCTGCGCTCCGACTGGATACGCAGCGGCACACAGACAATAAATTCCGTGCCTTTCCCCTGCTCCGTCTGGATCTCGATGGTGCCGCCCATCATGTCTACGATGTTTTTGGTGATGGCCATACCTAGGCCGGTGCCTGCGTCCTGCTCACCGTGGAGGTGCGCTCGCGCTCAAACGGCTCAAAGATTTTTTTGGCAAACTCCGGCTCATGCCGATGCCGTTATCCTTCACACGGATCTCATACTGCCCGCAGCCGCGCTTTTTACCTGTAAGCTGCTTGAGCCGCACCGAGACCGTACCGCCGGCAGGCGTAAACTTGATGGCGTTGGACAACAGGTTCAAAAGCACCTGATTCAGCCGGGTCTTATCGCAGTAGACATCCTCATCGGTGACATCCATTGCGTCCATGTACAGCTCAAGCTGCTTGGCGTGGATCTGCCGCTGACGATGGTTTTCAAATCGTGCAGCACATCGGACAGGTTCGTCTCGGTTTCGTCCAGATGGATCTTACCGCTCTCAATACGGCTCATATCCAGCACATCGTTGATAAGGGAAAGCAGGTGGTTGCTCGATGCGAGGATCTTGCCCAGATAGTCCCGCACCTTTTCTTTGTTGTCAACATTGCTGACAGCCAGTGTGGTAAAGCCGATGATGGCGTTCATCGGGGTGCGGATGTCGTGGGACATATTGGAAAGGAAGGTGCTCTTGGCACGGTTGGCAGTTTCCGCTGCATGAACAGCCTCCGAAAGCGCCTGATTCACCTTCTTGTCGGCGGTTCGGTCCGACAACACAAGAATATACTTGCGTCTGCCCTCGACATCACTGCCCATGGCAATATTATGGAACCAGCGGTGTTCCCCTGTTTGCTGATGAATAAAATCAAAGTTCCATTCGCGCTGCTGCCCGCTTATAAGCCCCGCTAAGAAATCTTTATCCCGGTCCGGGGCATCCTTCGGGTGCAGGTTTTTCAGCACCTCAATATCCTGCCGTACCGCCTGCTCCGGGAGGCCCAGCAGCCGCTCAATGTTCGGGCTGACATAATCCACCCGGGCGGTCTTTGCATCCACCATCATGAACACATCGTCCACATTCAGAGAGAGCTTTGCAAACAGCTCCTCCCGGTAGAGAAGCTCAGTATTTTTCCGGCGCAGCTTGACACGGCTTTTTTGCAGGATCAGCAGGATGGCCAGCACCGCAAGGCAGAGCGCAAAGGCCGTCACGATCAGAACGGTTCTGGATTGCAGCGTATTCATGCCGGCGTTTACGATGTCAGCCGGGACAAGGCTCACCAACATCCAATCCTGCACATTGACGCTTACATAGGTCAGGTAATAGTTCACACCGTCAAGCGTCACCCGCGTTGAGCCGCTGTTTCCCTGCGCAAAGTCCCTTGCCAGCGCTCGTGTCTCTGCCTGCGTCAGGTCAAAATACTCCTGCAGGACAGCAAAAAGGTTGTAGATGGCATACTCCGGGTTTGCCTTGCCATTGATGACAATGCGCCCATCGGAGTGGACCACATAGCAGATAGCGCTGCCCTGGAAGGCGGAAATATCCAGCACCTGCACGATTGCTTCATTATTATAGGCAACGGCAATCGCATTATATGCAAAGCCCTGATAGCTGCCCCGTATCTCCGGGCAGGCAAATACAAGCATCTGGGGCTTGCCGGGCAGGACGGCGCTCATGACTATATCGTTGCCCTGCGAGATATTTTCCTCCAGATCGCCCTGCAGGCCAAGGTAGCCCGTCTCGCCGGACACGGTCATATAATTTCCCTCCGGCGAGAGGAAGTAGAACTCGGTGAATCCGGTTTCCTGCCGAGCGGTCTCGATAAACTTACGGATTTCTCGCTCATCGGAAAGATGCTGTAAAGAGCTGGACCAGATATGCAGATAGGTCATATTCTTGTTGACCGTTTCATTCAGCATCTTGTTGGACTGATGCAAAACCTCCACCAGATGGGCGGTGCTCTCCTCATAGATCGTCTGCGTCACAAATTTGGAATACTGGATACCGGCAATAACCAGTGCAGCCACCACAAGCAGCACGGCGGCCGCTGCGGCAAGCCAGCTTTTGATGCGGTGCTTTTTATGCTTGTTCCTGCGCGGCTAAACTGGACGCCGTTCTTTTGCTCAGCCATTTTCATCCCTCAAAACGATGTAGCTTTCCGGCTCGGCAAGAAGTGCGCTGCCTGCGGAAACATAGTCCATCCATGCGCTTCTGACGGTGTTTTTCTCTTCTTCAAAGGCACAGCTGCCGTCCGCCAGCAGGGGTTCCATATACTTTGGCGTGGAAAGGCAGCTCACGGTAAAGGTATCGTCGTCCTGCACCGGCTGCCCGTTTCTTGTAACGCCGGTCAGCGTATAGCTGCCGCCGTTCCCCTGTACCTCAATGGCAATGCCGCTGACAACGGGCAGCGAGCCGCGGTTGAATACCGGCAGCCCGCCCTCATAGCCTTCCACAAAGGCTTTGACGGTTTCCTTCAGCTCAGCGCCGGTCATCTCGCACCGATAGGACCTTAGGCCGTTCGGCATTACCATGCGGCGGCTTCCTTCTTCGTATACTCCGCCTGCCGCACACTGCCGGTAAAGCTGTTGGCAGCGGCAATCAGCACATCGGTGCCATAGATGCCGCGCATCGTATTGGCCATAGCTGAATAAGACGCATTGCCGCCTCTTTTGTGGAAGATGCCGGAATAGCCCTTCTGTACGGTCAAGACCGTTTCATCGGGCGCAGGCTCTTTCTCAATAAGCAGGTCATTGAAGGCGCGGTAGGCCTGCGCAGCATCATACTCGCCCGCAATCATTTTGGAAACAACCTCCTGAGAGACGGCAAAGAAGTCGTTGGAGGCAATGCGGATATACATATGGTTTTCTTCAACCACGGGCCGCACCTCGCTCAGCGCATCGGTAAAGCGCAGGGGCACATCCTGACTGTAGCTCAAGGTATCCTGTCCGGCGCAGACAAGATTCTGCGCATCGGCCGACATCATGACCTTCAGCACCCGCATGGCTTTATTGCGGCGCGCCTCATCGTTTTCCAGCTCGCGGTTCAGCGCAATTTGAAAATACGGCGTGGTCATCAGCATTTCTCGCCGTTATCATTAAAAAATGGCATAAAAACCGTGTCCAACCCCTGATCGCGGTATTGCTGCACACCGGCGGAGTTGCCAAAATACATGGCAAGCTGCTCATTTGCAAACAGCTCTGCAATCGTATCGTAGTTATTCTCAAGGTCGCTGCGGTTCAGTCCGGTATCGGTGATGAACTGCTCCATCCGCGCAAACACCTGCGGCCATACCGTTTCATCCAGCCCCACACGGGTCGTATCGGCCGGGTCGGAATACGCCGTGCGCCACTTCACCCTGCGGAGGAGGCAAGCGCCGAGGCAGACAGCCCCTGCAGTGTTTCCATGCAGGTGTAATCGTAGGCATAATCCGCCGTAAAGCCGCGCACACCCACCTGCGCAAACGCCTGACAGGCAGAGACAAAGCTGTCATAGTCGGTCGGCAGCGGAATATCGTACTTTTCAAACAGGCCGCGGTTGACAACAAAGCCGTGCGCATCGGCGCATACCGCAGCCAGTTAATGCTGCCGTCCTCATTCATATAGTTGGTGAGATAGTTGTTGTAGACTGCGCCCGCCTCGTTGGTCATAGCGAGATTCATCAGGCTGCCCTTGAGCGGCGCGGCATCATGCAGCGAGAAGCGGCAGCAGGTGATAATGTCCGGCAGACCGCCGTTTTCCTGCAGGAATTTATAGAAATCCAGATCATTATGCCCCACGATGAATTCAATATTCACATCGGGCAGCTGGGACTGGATATAGGGCGCGTAGGTATCGTAGAGGTTTGTTGTCCACAGGTAGACCTGTATAGTCTCGGCATCCTCTTTGGACGCTGCGGCTTCTGTGCTTTCTGCACCGCAGCCGGCCAGCAGCGACACGCTAAGCCCCAGCACAAGCAGCAGGGCAAGCAGGCGGCTCCATCTTTTCTTTTTCACTCAAATTCCCCTTCAGGTAAATATCGGCTGCAGGGCCTGTCATTTATTACATCCTTGACTTACTCTTAGATAAACCACAACCAACTATTTTATATAATAACACAGTTTTTTATTTTATACAACCAAAATTTGGCAGCATTATAGAAATTTCCCAGCAAATATTGCGCATTTTTGACCGGGCAAGGGTTTTTATACATCTGTTTACATCAACTTGATTATAATTCCGCTTTCCGCAATTTTACGCATTGCATGCACGGCCCGCTGCGGTTACACAATCGGGCATTGCCTGATTGACTTTCCGGTATGGGTGTTGTATCATTATAATAATTATTGGGGGGTACTATGGATCAGATCGAACAGTTTATCAGGGATTCCGGGCTGGATATTCCGGCCTATTCGGTATGCTTTTACGACAGCAACGGCACCGATGAGATACTGGACAGCATTATAAGCGGCAAAAAGCACGCCAACACCGGCCTGTACAGCCTGTTTCAGGCCAGATGCAGCTTTTGCCCAAGACCGGGGACCACACCGTAGTGCTTGACAGCCAGATGCAGCCGCGCTGCATTACCCGCACCGTCAAGGTTGAGATCATCCCCTTTGCAGAGGTAACGCAGGACTGCGCTTTGGCTGAGGGGGACGGCACGCTCGCGCAATGGCGGGAGGTTCACCGTAAGGCGTTTGAGACCGCCTGTGCGGAGATCGGCACCACCTTTAACGAGAGCATGAAATGCGTTTGCGAATATTTTGAGGTGGTTTATCAGGCGCAGGGGTGACCTGCTTGAATAAACTGCTGCAGGGATACAATCAAATTCAGGTAAAATCTCTGTCAGGGCTTTGCGCGCTGTATAACAAAAAATGCCCCGGAGAGCTTAACAGCTCTCCGGGGCATCTTATGTGCGTTGTGCCTTGGCGCACATGGCCGGCGTTTTACTCGATTGCAATCAGATTCGGGTTCTCAGGCAAAGCTTCGTCTGCTGAGGGGCAGGCAGCGAGATGCGCAGGATACCATCCTCGAACTTAGCGTGGATGTCCTCCTTCTTCACACCCTCACCCACATAGAAACTGCGGGCGCAGGTGCCGGAGAAGGTCTCACGGCGCAGATAGTGGCCGTCCTTATCCTTCTCATCATTGCTGTGGCTGCGCACTGCCTGAATCGTCAGGTAGCCATCGTTCAGTTCCATCTGAACATCGTCCTTCTTGCAGCCCGGCAGATCAACGGCCACTTCGTAGCCGTTGTCCGTCTGTTTGACATCGGTCTTCATCATGTTTGCACCGCGCTTGCCAAACGTATCACGAGCCTCACGGTTCATCATGCGTTCAATCGAAGCGTCATTCCAGAACGGATCGAAGAAATCATCGAACAAATTTTCATGGAAAACAGTCGGCATAAGCATAAATCATTCCTCCAATCCCGGCGTTCGGGTCGGGCAACAATTTTGAAGCGTCCATTCAGAAAAGCATCCCGAGAAGCTTTGCAGCTCCTCGTTTGCTCTTCCTCCTGAGCACATCTTCGTTATAGCACCAGTTATTAGCAATGTCAAGCGTAGAGTGCTAATGTTCACAAAAGAATAATAATTTCGTAATATCTCATGCAATTTTTCAGCCGACGGCAGCGTCCGTTGCCAATACGCCGCCCAAGCCGGTATACCCTTATAAGAGGCCGCATAGAAAAACCGCGTACAAATACAAAAAAAGGATTGAAAAATGCGTTCCATGGTGCTATAACAATAACAAGCGACAGGCATCAACGCACAATTCCCACGCTGCGGGCCTTCAGGCCCATCCTACAGTACGAATCCTACGGTGTTGCTTATGCCCTATTGATTTTGAGGGAGTGTGGTATTTTATGTATTCCGTATTCCGCGATTTGGCAATCATTATACTAAGTGCTAAATTCTTTGGTCTTGTAGCCCGCAAGTGCAGGGCACCTCAGGTAGTCGGCGAGATCATCGCCGGCTTGTTGATTGGTCCCTGCCTTTTGAATCTGGTGCAGACCAACGATACCATTTCCACCTTCGCTGAGATCGGTGTGGTACTGCTTATGTTCACGACCGGCCTTGGCACCAACCTGAAGGAGCTGCTGCGTGCAGGCCCCATCGCAACGCTTATCGCCTGTGTCGGTGTGCTGGTGCCGTTGGTGGGCGGCACGCTGCTCTACAGTGCGTTCTACGGTTTTTCCGCCGTGGGCAGCCCGGAATTTTACCGCGCACTGTTCATCGGCACGATCATGACGGCCACCAGCGTCTCCATTACGGTAGCCACGCTGCAGGAATTAGGACACCTGAAAAGCTTCCTTGGCACGACCATCGTCAGTGCCGCAGTTATTGATGATGTGATCGGCATCATCGTGCTGACCTGTGTGCTGGGTGCCAGCTCCGGTGAGGGGACCGGCATCGGCGCTGTGCTGATCCAGACGGCGCTTTTCTTCCTCGTTGCTGTCGGCGTCGGCTTTATATTCCATTCCATTATGAAGTGGCTCGATGCCCGCAATCCGCACACCCAGCGCGTCACGATCGTCAGCCTTGCATTCTGCTTTGCAATGGCCTATATTGCTGAAAAATACTTCGGCATTGCCGATATTACCGGCGCGTATATTGCCGGTATTGTTCTTTGCACCCTGCACGATGCCTCCTATGTGGAGCGCCGCGTTGACATCAGCAATTATCTGATTTTTGCCCCCATCTTCTTTGCCAGCATCGGCTTAAGACCGACATCAGCGGCTTGACACCTGAAATTTTGCTGTTCAGCATCTCCTTTGTGGTCGTTGCGCTGCTGTGCAAGATCATCGGCTGCGGTCTGGCCGCCAAAATCTGCCGTTTCAACTGGGGTGATTCCCTCAAGGTCGGTGTCGGCATGATGACCCGCGGCGAGGTTGCCTGATCGTAGCGCAGAAGGGTCTTGAGGTCGGTGTTGTCGATCCTGTTTATTTCACAGCCGTTATTTTGCTGATCGTGGTATCCAGTGTTGCCACACCGCTGGCCCTGAAAGCCATGTTTACTAAAATGCCGCCCATCCCCCACCCGAGTCAGGCCAAAGCCTGACAAGCGGCCGGCCGTTTCTGTAACTGCATAAGGGAGGTCACATAGCGCCTATGGCACCGCGCATTTTCTGGATCGGTGATTCCACCGTACAATACAACAATATTTCGACTTGGCCGCAATGCGGCATGGGGCAGGCTCTTGATCTCTACCTTGCCCCCGGCATTACGGTTTGTAATCACGCCCGCAACGGCCGCAGTACCAAAAGTTTCCGTGAGGAGGGCCTTTGGGCGCGGTCGAGGCTGTATTGCGCCCGGGTGACCTGCTGCTGATTCAGTTCGGCCACAACGATGAAAAGTCGGAGGACCCTGCCCGCTACGCTGCGCCTGAGCAGTTTGCTGCCAATCTGCTGACCTATGCCCGCGAGGCTCAGGCCAAGGGTGCGCTGCCTGTGCTTATCACGCCGCTGGTGCGCCGTCATTTTGAGGGTGACCGCCTGACGCCGACCCACGGTGCCTACCCCGATGCAGTCCGTCAGCTTGCTGCGCGGGAGGCGCTGCCTCTCATTGACCTGACTGCCGCCAGCGCCCAACTGGTGCAGCAGCTCGGCGAGCCTGCCAGCCGCGAATTGTACATGATATTTGCGCCCGGACTCTACCCGAACTACCCTGAGGGCAAGACCGACAACACACACCTGCGCAATCCCGGTGCCGTTGCTTTGCAGGACTGGTGGCCAAGGGGCTGCAGACCCTCGGCGGGCCGTATGCCGATGTACTGCTGGGCACCCCCGAGCCTGACAAGTATGATGGAAAAGGCTACGAGAAGTAACCCCGCATTCCCGTCCTCGCCCCTGCCCTGCCCATAAAATAAGTCCCCCTTTCCCGCCGGACAGCCCGTAAGCTGCCCGGTGGTTTTTTATTATCCATACCCTTGACAGCGGGAACTGATGTGCTGCTGCTTGAGGCCTGCCCCTGCGCTGCCATCACTTCGGTGTTTGCCGTTCAGTTTGGCTATGACGAGGACCTCGCGGCAGGTTCTGTCGTTATAACAACCTTTATCAGTATTGTGGTGCTGCCGCTTTGCGCTATGACTCTGGCAATGATGATGTAATAAGCGCGAAGGCGTACGAATTGACTCATTCTTCATGGTTTGCCAAATTGGCATAGTATTATAGGGACGCAGAATAAATCAAGTCAAGATATTTCAGCATATTTCAACAGCAAAGCGACCGCCACATGGCGGTGCCGCTTTGCTGTTGAAGGAGAAAAAACGAGTTTACGATCAGCCTTATCTGCGCCGGCGGTAATGCCCGCGACATAGAATTTCTGCATGATAATAAACAAAATCGAGATGGGGACGGAGACCAGCACACCGCCTGCACAGAACAGCGCAAAGTAGTTGTTGATAAGCGTTCTCTGCAGCATATTGAACAGGCCGATGGCGACCGTCCAGTCGGTGGAGACGCCGGAGTTCAGAATCATCTTCGCCATGACGAAGTCCGTCCAGGGTATCATAAAGGAGCTGATGATGGTGTACACCAAAATCGGCTTGGACATCGGCAGCACGACCTGAAAGAATATCCGCGCATCGGAGGCACCGTCCAGCTTGGCGGCCTCACGCAGGGAAAGAGGCGTGGTATCAAAAAAGCCCTTACAGATCAGGTAGCCAAGTCCAGACGAACCGGCATAGACCATGATAAGACCGGCGTAGGAGTTGGTCAGGTTGAGGTACTTCAAGACGAAGTAAACTGCAATCATCGCCAGAACACCGGGGAACAAGTTGACAATGACCGACAGATTCTGGAGCAGCCTGCGTCCCTTAAAGCGGCAGCAGCTCAATGCATAGGCAACCATCAGCACAAAGCAGGTGGAGATAACGCAGGTAAAGCACGCAACCACAAAGGTGTTTACAAACCAGCGCGGGAACTGCGCAACGGAATCGGGGTGGAACATGATGTTGGCGTAGTTGTCCAGTGTATAACCAGCGGGGAAAAACCTCCGCACATTGATGCCGCGGTCGGTGGAGAAGGAGGTTGCCACCAGCCAGACAATGGGCACCAGCCAGATACCTGCCAGCAGGGCAAGAATCAGATGGCGAATGACGCTGCGCACACCGCGGACGATGCGCCCCTGACGCAGCTGTGCCTGCGAGCTGCCAGACAGCGAAACTGTTTGCTGTGTCAAGAGAACGTCGCCTCCTTTTTATTGATGAAGCGGAAGCAAACCAGTGTGAAAATGGCACAGATGATAAATACCATAATGCCGATGACCGCCGCCATCTTATAGTTATACTGCTCCTGCGTCAGACGGAACAGCCATGTGACCAGCAGGTCCACTTCCTTGGCGCTGGACGCTGCCATGGCCTGATCCTTAGTTTTGTAGACATCCTGCGTCAGCAGGTAGATGACATTGAAGTTGTTGACATTCTTGACGAAATCCGTCACCAGCGCGGGTCCTGCACACTGAGCAGGTAGGCAGCTTGATATGAATAAAGCACTGCAGCGGGCTGGCGCATCGATGGTCGAGGCTTCCAGAATATCGCTGGGGATGTTCATCAGCACACCGGTGGCAATCAGCATCTGGTATGGTATACCGACCCAGATGTTAATCACAATGATCATAAACTTGGCCCAATGCTGATCCGTCAGAAACGGGATATGGTCCATGCTCTGCCCCAAAAGTCCGATGGTTTTGAGGAGATCCGTGACGCCCGCATTGTTCATCATGGTATTGAAGATACCGGCATCCGAGAAGAAATTGCGCACCAGCAGCAGCGTGACGAACTGCGGCACGGCAATGGTAATCATAAACAGGGTACGCCAGAGCCGGGGGCACTTCGTGTTTTTGTTGTTGATGAACATTGCCAGAAACACGCCGCCGAAGAAGTTCGTGAAGGTCGCAAAGAACGCCCAGACCAGTGTCCAGCTCAACACCTTGCCGAATGCATAGCTGAAGGTCATCGACAGCGACTGGCCGCCAAACAGCGAAGCAAAGTTTGCCAGCCCTACCATGTAAACAGTGCGGCAGGCGGCATGTGCTGCTGGTCGTAGTTCGTAAAGGCAACGGCAATCAAAATGAAAGCGGTACAATGGTGAACACCACCACGCCAGCACCGGCAGTGTCAGCAGCGTGACGTAGAATTTCTCATTAAGGTAGCAGTTGATATCCTGACGGAAGCTGTTGGGCTTTTTACCGGCAGCCTTTTGCTGCTGCAGCAGGTAATTCGACTGCACGACCATCATGGTCGCCACGACCAGTGAGACAATGATCACCAGCGCAATGACGCTGAGCAGCAAAATAGCAAACGAGTTATCGTAATTGTTGACCTCGTTTTTAAGAGTCACCGGGTTAAACTGCATCTCCATCTGGACCGTGCCGAGCGTGCCAAACTTTTTTAAAGCCGGAATGCCGGAGGTACCCAGAAAATACAGCCCCAACCCCTGCACCAGCGTTACCAGCAGGGCCTTGATGAGCTGCCCATGCCCGATGTAGCCCAGACCCCAGACAAGCAGAGACAGCTTGGTGAAGGCATCGCCGCGGACAAATGCACGGCCGAACTTCTGAATGAAATTTTCTTCTTTTCCGTCGCCACGCATGGTGCAAGAACCATTTCTGCCACAGAAGTCATCTCCTTTCTTCTTATGCGCGGGATTTGAAAAAAAGCGGGCACGCTGCATAGCCGCTGCGTGCCCGCTGGATTATTTTTTACTGGGTTACGGGTGCGGTGATACCGGCTACGGCATCCTCCACCAGCTGCTGGGTGGTCTTGCCCTGCGTGTCGCCGGAAGCCAAGATCTCGCCCAAGCTCTCGGCGGAGCTCCAGTAGTTGGCACCTACGCGCTGCAGGGTGGCGTAGTCGCTCTGCTCAGCCAGTGCAGCGATGGCAGGTGCGCTTTGCACGGCCTCAGACTTGCTCACAGCAATGTTGGAGGGTCCGAGCTGACGGTCATTGAAGCGCTTGGCCTGATTGTCCTCGTTGGTAATGTAGTCAGCCAGCATCATGGCAACACCGACATTGGCGCTGTGGGGGTTGACGCCGACCAGCTTGTAACCGGAGAAGGAAGCCATCTGCACCTGCTCACCATTCAGGGTGTAGTAGGCAGCTTGGTGGCGGCGTAGTTATCGCCCCAGGTCTCCTGCGCGGTTTTGGCGTTCCAAGTGCCGGAGATGGCGGCGCAGCAGCTGCCGTCCTTGATGCCGGAAACGATGTCTGCATCCGCGCCGGACTTAAAGGCAGACTGGGCGCTCATATCCAGAATTGCCTGCGTGACATCGGCACCGGGGGCCTCGTTCCAGTTGCAGACGGTGTTGACGCCGTCATCGGCGAGGGTAGCCTTCAGGCCGGCACCAGCGTAGAAGCTGTAAACGTACCATGCATCGTTCAGGCTCATCATGAACTTTTTGCCGGAGGATCGGCCTTGGCCAGCAGGGTGTCCATGCTCTTGACATCGTCCTCACTCAGGACGCTCTTGTCGTAGTAGAGGAAGTAGCCGTTGTCAGCGGTCATGGGGTAGGCGTAGAGCTTTCCGTCCATGGTCGCGGCCTCAACGGAACCAGTCAGGTTGCGGCTCTTGACATCCTCGGGGTTCAGCAGGATCTCCTGCAGGGCACCGGCTGCCACCAGCTCATTAAGCTGGTCATCCGCAAAGGCGAAAACATCGGCAGCTGCTCGGGTCAGCCAGAACGGTATCCTTGGCACTGGACTCGGACTGGACACCGATCTCGATCGTAATGTTGCCCTTGTCGGCATTCTCCGCGATGAAAGCATCGGCCATCTCACGCAGCATGGTCTGGTCTTCCTCAGCACCCCACATGGTCAGCTTAACATCGCCCCAGCTTTCTGCAGCGGAAGAAGCCTCACCGGAGGATGCGGCAGAATCGGCCTGAGATGCGGCAGAGGACGCAGCAGAGGAGGATGCAGCACCACCACAGGCGGTCAGCATAGCGGCCGCAGTCACGGTGCTCACCGCAGCGAGAGCGTTATGACGGGAATTCCATTTTTTCATGATCGAGTTCTCCTTCATTTCCGATTTTGGAAGCTATATGTCGCCAAATGTTGCGCATTTATGTTGCGCACATTTGAACAACTTGTTCCTTACAAGCATAAGAATACACTCTTTTTCAGCCTGCGTCAATGGGTGATATTCACGGTATTGCGTCCCGAAAACTGGAAATTCTGACGGAAAAACCTGGGGCAGCGCCCACTTCGCGCGCAACTTTTGCGCAACAAGCATACATTTGCCCAAAAAAGCCCCCGGTTTTGGCGTAAAACCGGGGCTGGGTGCGCTATATATTTTCAGGAAGCTTGCAGGGCAGCATACCTCCCCTGCTGCACAATCTGTGGGTATGCCATAGAGGGGCGCAGGCTATCGTCCATCGTGGGTACGGCTATTCCATTTGGTGGACTCACGCAAAATAACCTGATACCCCTCAATTTGGCGCTGCACCATTTCCTTGCCAAGCAGGCGGTCAAGCAGCATGCGGCAGGCCGTGCGCCCCAGCTGCTCGGCATCGTACTGCACTGCGGACACCGAGGGCGTGATACTGGCCAGCATCGAGCTGTCGTACAGGCTGGCAACGCGCAGATCGTGCGGCACCAGAATATGCCGGTTGCGCAGCTCTCGCATGACCTCATAGGCGATCTCATCGTCCCCGCAGAGCAGGCAATCTGCCTTTTGTTCAAGCGCCGCCTCCAGCGCATCAATGGTCTGCCCTGCTGATTCAATGCCGGAATGAACAAGGCGCTGATCCACCGGCACGCAGGATTCCGCAAAGCCGCGCAGGTACCGCGCGTGCGGTCGGTGTTGACGGCGTAGCTCGTGCTGCCAACCAGCAGTGCGATCCGCTTGGCGCCCATCTGCAGCAGGATGCGGGTCATCTCGCAGGCGGCGGTAACCTGATCATTATCCGCCTGCGGTATCGTCTTATCCTCACTGCGGCCAATCAGCACAAACGGCACATCATACTGCCGCAGCAGGTCAACACAGGGGTCATCTGCCATGGCGTAGGTTAGAATAACACCGTCCACCTTATGGCTCGCCAGCTGACGCTGCAGCTGGGTATACTCTGTGCTGGAGGCGTAGCACAGCAGCATGTCATAGCCGCGCTGATCAGCCATGGTACAGATGCCGCCCATGCATTTGCGCAAAAACGGCAGATCCAGTGTAATAAAGCGCCGCGGCACAACCATAGCAATATTGTTGGTGCGCACCTTTGGGTCTTTTTGCGCAGCCTCGGTGCGGGCATGCCCCATATAGGCGAACACCTTGGCGCGGGTTTTCTCGCTGATGCGCCCTTTCCCGGAAAGTGCGCGGGACACCGTTGTTTTGGAAACGCCGAGTGCCTCCGCCACCTGCTCGATAGTCATTTTTTCGTTTTCTTTTGCAGCCATTGGGGAAACCTTCTCCTTTGCAATGCATTGCGCAACAAATCTCATATCAGCATAACGGGATATTCTTTCGTTGTCAATGTCCGAAAGCAACAAAAAAAGCGTTCCGCTTTTTAGCAGAACGCTCAAACAGGCCGATTTTGTCAAAAAATACGATCCATGTCCTTCCAAACTGCAGTCCGGTAACGTTCAAGCACAGTGTTTCCCACCGTGGCAGGCTGTTCCGTGCAGTTCTGTACAAACACAAAGCTGCCGCGCCGCACCGCCAGAACTCCTTCCGGCAGAGCTCCGGCCAAGCCGGGCTCAAGCGATTTTCTTTGCAGCATCGTGATAAAACGCCCGATAAAAAGCCTCGTCAAAGCGGCTGGCCAGATAGTAAGCACGACCCTTACCGTATCGGTGGACCGCCGCAGCCGGGTGCCCGGCAAAATAATCCTCCTCATACAGGCTGAGCGGCTCTGCCGGATCTTTCTCATCAAGGGCCGCCACCTCGCACAGGTGGATGCCAGTGCCGCAGGCAGTGTGCAGCCAGCTGAAGGCACGCAGCGGCGGGTTTCCCCGTCATACATGCCGTCAATCTCGGTGCGGCGCAGCCCCAGTAGTTCAGTCAGGCCGTAGGGCGTGTCCCCCAGGCGGCAGAGATCACTCTTATCGACGACACCAGACCAATAGGTGACAATGACCGTCCCGCCGTTTTGCGCAAATGCGCAAAGCTTTTTCGCAAAAGCATCGGTCAGCAGGTAGAGCATCGGCACCACGACCAAGCCATAGCCTGTCAAGTCGGCATTCTGGTCAACAAACTCCACGGCAATGCCCTCCCGTGCAAGGGCATTATAGTGCCGCTTCAGCTCATCCCAATAGCCCATACCGGCATTGCGCGGCCCACAGGAGCCTTCCAGCGCCCACTTATTCTGCCAATCATGGACTATCGCAGCCTGCCTTTCTCGTTTTACCGCTGTAATTTCAGCCAAAGCCTCCAGTTCTTTCCCTACCTGCGCAGTCTCCGTAAAAGAACGGGCACCCTCCCGCCCATCGTGGCCGATGACAGCGCCATGGAGTTTTTCCTCCGCGCCGCGGCTGGCGCGCCACTGGAAATAAAGCACACTGTCTGCGCCGTGCGCCACCGTCTGCAACGCGGCAAGCTCTGCAATGCCGGGCTTTTTTTGCTTGGAAACAGGCTGCCAGTTGGTAAAGCTGGGGCTGGACTCCATCAGCAGGAAAGGCTTGTCCTTCATTGAATAGAACAGGTCGTGCATCATGGCGGTGTCCAGCGCCGTTTCCTCGACCGTTTCACTGGGCTTGTGCCAGGTCGGGTAGTTGTCCCAGCTGGCGACATCGATCTCCTTTGCCATCTTGAAATAGTCGATGCCGTCAAACCGATACATCATATTGACGGTAAATTTGGCATTGGGGGCAATTTCCTTGACGGTATCCCGCTCAAATTTCAAAAAGTCGATATGTCGATCACTGACGAAGCGCTTCCAGTCAAGCGCAAGCGCCTGCACGGCGTTTTCACCCTGCGGGGCAGGGCTTTCGATTTGCTCCCAATCGGTGTAGTCATGGCTCCAGAAGCGGGCGTTCCATGCCTTGTTCAGCGCCGCCAGTGTTCCGTACCGTGCCTGCAGCCAGCGGCGGAACTCCGCCTGACACAATGCGCAGTGGCAGTCCCCGCCCATTTCGTTGGAGATGTGCCATAGGATGACCGCCGGATCATCCCCAAATCGCTGCGCCAGCTTTTGGTCGATGATGCGCACCTTCTCACGATAAATCGGCGAGGTATAGCAGTAATTCTGACGCCGGTTGTACAGCTCCCGCACGCGGTCAGCCCGCACACGGCGCACCTCCGGGTACTTGTGTGCCAGCCATGCGGGGCGTGCAGCACTGGGGGTCGCCAAAATCGTGCGGATCCCGTTGGCATAAAGGTTATGGATGATGTCCGCCAGCCAGTCCAGATTGAACACGCCCTCCTCAGGCTCCAGCACCGACCATGAAAACACCCCCACGTCACGGTATTGACGCGGGCTTTTTTCATCAATTCAATATCCTGTGCCAGAATGTCCGGCCTGTCGAGCCACTGCTCCGGATTATAGTCCCCGCCGTGGAGTAATTTGCGCCCCTGCATGGCAGATCCCCCTTTGATTGCGCAACATGCGCAACTTATATTCAAGTAATCGTTGCGTTTTATACTGAGTATAGCAAGAAGCCCCTTAAGATGCAAGATGCTTTTATGGAGTATAGCACCATTCATCTGGATATTTCGCGCATTCGTGCTTTCCCATCCGTGTCCCTATCGGGAGGTTTCACAACTTTGCAGCGGTTCATTTATACATAGTGCCAAACGCCTACATTCCCTGTTGTGTGCGGTATTTTCCCGCCGCTCACCTTTCTCCGTGATGAACAAACCCCAGCACACAAGCAGGCACCAAGCCAAAGCGTTCTTGCCTTGGCCTAGTGCCTGCTATTTATGCAAAGCCCATTACGGATTGGAAAATTGTTTTCTGTCTGCTTTTATTTTTAATGTGTCACCGGCACTGTCACGGCAGTGCTGTACATGCCGTCATCCGCTGTCAGGGTCAGGCTGTTCCCCTCCCCTGCACGCACGATGGCCAGCGCCTCGCCGTAATAGGTGTCGGCTACACAGTCCAGATAACTGCGCTCATGATACGGGCAGCGTTGCCAAGCCCGACCAGTGTACCGCCATCTACCTCCACCTTGATATTGCCGCGTGCCAGCGGCTTCGTGATACCCGTTTCATCGGTGTAGCGCAGCCGGATATAGCAAAGATGCCCAGCTTGCACGGTGCTTTGTTCCGGTCCCGCAGTGATCTGGGTTTGCTGCCCTGCCGTTGTCAGGGTGCAGCGGCCGAGCTCACAGCCTGCGCGTCATAGCTGACGGCCTCCAGCCTGCCCGGTTCATAGGGGACGGAAAACTTCGCAAGGCAGTCGTTTTTCAATGCTTTTCTGCCGATGACATGGCCATTCAGCCACAGCTCTACCGCGCCGCGCGGGCGTACACCTCGATGCTGGCTTTTTGCCTCGCAGCCTGTCCAGCTCCAGCTTGGCATAGCGTTGGTCATCTTCCATGCACTGGGGCTGTGTCGGTCACCCGTATGGTTGACCGGGCAGACGGCAATGTACGGTCCGTTGTCCTTTTCGAGCGCCACACGGGTATATAGCTTCGCCCAGCGGCTTGCCGGTCAGATCAATGCGGCCCGATCCTGCCGAAACCCAGCCAAGGCCGCCGTCAAAGTTTTTGGCATAGTCCTCATACTCCCACGAGCCGACCATGACCTCGCCCAGATAATCCATGCCCGCCCAGACAAAATCACCGACCAGACGCGGCTCAGCCTTCGCCAGCTCACGGAACCTATAGGCATCATTACAGAAGGTCTCGCTGCCCAAAATCAGCCGCTGCGGGTACTTTTTCAGGTCGTGCCTGTAGCGATAAATCCCGTAGTTATAGCCCGCAATATCCATATTCGCAAAGGCATCGCGGGTTTTGACATCACAGCCGTGCAGCGTCGCGCCGCGTTTCATGAATTCATCACCCAAAAGCCCTGCCAGATCGTTGAAGAACTTGCTGCCCACCGACTTTTTCTTGACGGCTTTTCCCTTAGCCTTGGCTTTTTCTGCCTTTTCGGCCTCCTTTTTGGCCTTTTCATCGCTGTACACGCCGAAGCCGATGGAGCTCAAAAAGTTGAAGAAGATATTCACACCGCAGGTCACCGGGCGGGAATTGTCCAGCCCGTGCAGGAAGTCGGTCATCTCCTTCGTCAGGGCGATGCCGCGCTTTTGGGCAGTCTCGCTGACCTCGTTTCCGGTGGAGTAGAGCACCACGCAGGGGTGGTTGTAGTCCTTCTCGACCATATCGGTCAGGTCCCGCCGCCACCAATCCATAAAATGCGGTACATAGTCGTATTCGGTCTTGTGGATGTACCAGTGGTCGATGTATTCATCCATGACGAGCATGCCCTGACGGTCACACTCTGCCAGCAAAGCCTTTGAGCAGGGATTATGCGCCGAGCGGATGGCGTTGTAGCCCGTTTCTTTCAGCAGGCGCACCTTGCGGGCCACGGCATCGGGGTCGCAGACAGCGCCCAGCAGGCCGTTATCGTGGTGGATGCAGGCCCCCTGAATGATGACTCGCTCGCCGTTTAAAGTGAAGCCGTTTTTGCCCCAACTCACCGTGCGCACGCCGAAGGTCTCGACCGCTTCATCATCTGCAAATTGTACGCGGCAGCGGTATAAATTCGGCATTTCCGGTGTCCAGAGGTGGGCATTGTCGATGGTAAGCGTAAAGACTGCTTCCCCATCAGATTCCTGCTGAACAGAGGGAAGTCCCTCAACCATCAGCTGAACCGTGCCGGGCGCACTGGTCCTGACACGGATTTCCACCACAGCAGGGTTCAGCGACACTGTGCGGATGCGCACACCGTTGAGCAAAATGTGCTTTTCCCCTGCCGTCCACAGCTGGACCGGACGGTACAGTCCCGCGCGGAATACCACCGGCTGTTGGGCTGATCGGCGTTGCGGGCAATCACCCGCAGTTCGTTATCCCCTGCGCGCAAAAACGGCGCACAATTCACATAAAAATTGGTATACCCATAGGGGCGGAACGCCGCCTTTTGGCCGTTCAGCCAGACCTCCGCGTTGTGATAGACACCCTCAAATTCCAGAATATGCGTGTCCGACAGCTCGTTTTCAGCCACAGTCAGGGTGCGCTGATACTCATAGTCATACCCCTCATACCAGCCGGTGTTGACGCCGCCCGCGCTCAGGGCCGTGCGCGGCTCTGCCAGCATAGCATCATGGGGCAGGGTTACAGGACGGCCGGGTGCGGTATCGCCCAGATGACGGCAGGTCCAGCCGGTGAGAAGAGGTGTTGCTTTCATAAATCAGTACTCGCTTTCCGCTGCTTTGTATAGAAATCTGAAATGCGCGCTTTTTGCAGGGTTGCCGCATTTTGTTCTTCTGCCTGTACTATACCACATCTGAAACAAAATAGGTGCGCCTTTTCACAAACCGTTTGAATTCACGCACAAACCAATTTACCCGTTGACACAATGCACAACTTTCCCACCTGTTTCTGCGCAAATCCACTAAATCCCAAAGCAACAGTTTTCAAGGCTGTAACCACACAGCACACTGTTATTGCAAATCTCGCACAAAAATCAGCTCTGATTTTCGTTGCAGGTTATGCGTTTAACCCTTGAGAATCTTTCTCTTGTGTTGTACCATGGAATAAGATGAAGAGAAAAGAAGGTATTGCATGGAACAGAACCGGGTTCGGATCGCAGACATTGCAGAGGCTTTGGTATTAGCACGGCAACGGTCTCCAATGTGATCCACGGAAAAACCGCTAAAATTTCCGATGCAACGGTAAAACGGGTCGAGCAGGAGTTGGAAAAAACCGGCTACATCCCCAATATGGCCGGTATCCTGTTGGCGCGGAATAACTCCCGCATCATAGGTGTTGTCATGAACGACCATGTCAAGTACGAGGGGCGGGTCTTGGAGGACGGCTTCGTGATGTCGTCCCTAAATGCACTCTCGCGCGAGGCCAACGAAAAAGGCTACTTTTTGATGATAAAAACCACCGCCGACATCCGCGAGATCCCGGTTTTTGCCTCGATGTGGAATATGGACGGGCTGATTCTGATGGGCTTTTGCGAGGCCGATTATGAAGCACTGCGCAGCCAAACGAGAATTTCCTTCGTAGTGTATGACGGCTATTTTGCAGCCTGCAGCAAGGTCGTGAACCTCACCATCGGCCATTATGACGGCGGCTATCAGGCGGGACAGTATGCAAGGGAACTGGGACACACAAAGGCGCTGTGCCTTGCCGACAACGACCTTTGCATGGACAAAGAGCGCATGGATGGCTTTCGTGCAGCCTTTGCGCCGGGCGAAGCCCTGTTTTGGCAGATCCCTGCACTGCAAAAAGAACGCAGTGCTTATTATGAGGAGCATTTTCGCCGTTTCTTAAATCTGCACAGCACCGTCGTTTTCGCCGCATCTGATTTCTATGCGCTGGATTTTATGCGGTTTTTGCAAACCAAGGGCGTCCGCATTCCCGATGATGTACAAATCATCGGCTTTGATGACACCGCCGCCAGCCGGGAGAGCGTTCCCACCCTGACCACCGTGCATCAGGACGCCGCGCAGCGCGCAAAAACTGCTCTGGCCTGTCTTGAGGCGATGCGCAGCGGCAGGGAGTGCGAGGCGCAAATCGTTCTGCCGGTCACACTCATACCCAGAGAAAGCACGAGGAAGATGCCATGTCGGACTTTATGAAATCGCTGAGCAAAATTGCCATTCCCGTTACCCTGCAAAGTATGCTGCAGGCATCCTTTTCCATAATAGATCAAATCATGATCGGGCAGTTGGGCGAGGTCAATATTGCGGCTGTGGGATTGTATGGCAATTTTTCGCTGATTTTTTCCGTGGTGATCGGCTCAGTCGGCACCGTTGCCGGGATCCTGATTGCCCAGTTCACAGGCGCAGACAATGAGCGGGAGGCATGGTGCAGCCTGAATGTCAGCCTGCTTTGCGGGGCTTTGCTGTCGGTGCTGTTTTTGCTGGCCGCCGGGGGCTTTCCGGCACAGATTTTGCAGCTTTACACCGCCGATGGGCGTATTCAGCAAGCCGGTGCCGTGTATTTTAAAATTGTACATTCGCTTATCTGCCGATGGCGCTCAGCACAATCTTGTCCGCGTGGCTGCGCTGCAAGGAACACGCTGCCGTTCCCTTTTGGGCCAGCCTTGGCGCGGTGGCTGCCAACACCGGGCTGAACTACCTGCTGATATTCGGCAAGCTCGGGTTTGCCCATGGGGGTACAGGGTGCTGCGATTGCCACGCTTGTTTCGCAGCTGCTGAATTCCTTGCTGATTTTGCTGGGCTTTGCGGTCTGCCTCAGAAGGATGGCAGTCACCCCCAGTGGGCGCTGCATTTTGAAAGAATCACCCTGTGGGCATACGGCGGCATGATCCTGCCGATTTTGCTCAGTGAGTTTTTGTGGAGTCTGGGGCAAAATGTCGAGTCTGCGGTGTATGGGCATCTCGGCACAGCCAACCTTGCCGCTTATACCTCACCTGCCCGATTCAGTCGCTGATTGTAGGCGCGTTGAGCGGGTTATCGGCGCAGCCGGTGTGATGGTTGGCAAGCAGCTGGGAAAGAAGGCCTTCGACGACGCCTACAGGGATGCCAGACGCATCATGCTGACCGGGTTGGTCGGTGCCATAGGCGTAGCCTCGCTGCTGGTACTGTTTGCAGGCGCATACACCGGCTTGTACCGTGTGGACGCTGATGTACAGGCGCTGGGCAAAGTATTGCTGGTCGTGTTTGCCCTGTATGCACCCGTCAAGGTGGAAAACATGATTTTAAGCGGCGGCATCCTGAGGAGTGGCGGCAATACCAGAGTAATCATGATCATTGACACCATCGGCACATGGGGCATCGGCATCCCGCTGTGCCTGCTGGCCGCCTATGGTTTGCACTGGGGCATTGTCGGCGTGTATGCCCTGCTTACAACGGAGGAGATTTTCCGCCTGGCCGTCTCGCTTGTCATCTTCAAAAGACGCAGCTGGATGATCAGCCTGTGACCGGTAATTTCAGCGTACATATCCGTTCGTAAAGCAGGATCCTCACGCCAGACAGTTAAAACTACCGCTCAGGTTGTTTGGGGGCGCTCCACCACAAAGCGGGGGCCTTCCTCCCCTGTTTTTCCGTTTGGCACAAAGCCGCATTTTTCCAATATGCGCTGGGATGCGCGGTTGTCCGGGTCGGTTTCCGCTTCCACAAAATCCACATCTTGCTGCGCAAATGCCCACCGGATCACGCCTTGAACCGCCTCGGTCATATAGCCGTTTCCTTCGTAGGAAGCAAAATGCCGTAGCCTATCTCAACAGTGCGGTCTTTAGCAGGCCCCTTAAAGCCCACATCACCCATATATTCCCTACTATTTTTGAGCGTCATTTTCCACGGTGCATACCAGATCCGGTTTTCAGGCTCGCGGCGCAGCCCGCAAGCATCTCTCCGTAAGCGGTGCGCAGATCATCAGAATGCATCTCTGCCATCATTTCCTCGACTTCACTGTCCGACATAGGCTGCAGCAGCATTCGTTTTGTCTCCACCTTCAATTTGTCCATACCCCCGCTTCTTTGCTGGTGCTCGTAATTTATAGGATACAGGTTATTCTAATACCGGTGTCACACTTCGTCTGCGGGCTGCTGACGCAAACCCTTTCCATCATTCTATCTTTACAGAATATACTCCATCTGCCGTTCCTTTGTTTTCATACCCATCTTCTCATAGAAGCTTTCAGCCGATGTGTTACCCGCCCAGACATTCAAGGTCACCTCATAGCAGCCAAGCTTTTTTGCCTGCTGCTTCACATATTCAAACAGGCTTTCCCCGATATGCTGTCCGCGTGCCTGCTTGTCAACGCACAGATCATCAATAAACAGTGCCTTAAACGGAACCATATTGGTAGAAAACGGTTGCTCCTTCAACTGGCAGAAGGCATAGCCCATGCACACATCATCCTCACCAGCTGCAACATAGATGGGTTTATCTTCCTGCTCCAGCAGTTCTTTCAGTTCACTGTCAGTATATTTTGTGGTGCCGGGGATAAACACATCCGGGCGTATCTCTGCATGGATCTGCAGCACCTGACCCAGCAGTTCCATTATTCTTGGGATGTCTTTTTCTTCTGCCTTACGAATTTTCATCACAACACAACTCCATTCCACCGTTTGTCTGCGGGGTACGCTATGCCAACCTGCCTGCCGGCTCACCTCTTATCTTCCGCATCACATATTTTCTTTATAGTATCACAAACTCACGCCAAGTGTGAGTTTTCTTGAAGAGTGAGAAATGCGGACGGGGTGGAGGATTGAGCGCAAAAAGGTGGAAAAAGGCGGGAAAGGACGCGAGAGCGCGGTTTTTAATGAGGGTTAAACGGAATTGAACGCGAAATTTTGCAAGTTGGCGGGATGCTGGCTTGCATTTTTTGCCCATTTTGGGGGTTAAAACGGCGGATTGACGGCTGGATAGCGCGGCGGGCGCGGGGCGTTTGAAAAGTGTTTAAACGGCGTTTAAAAAGTGCTTCAAATAAGCGCTTAAATATCGGAGTATCGTGTTTTAACAGGCGTTAAAACAATTTAAAAGGCGGCAACCAGACCTATGCACACTGCATAAGTCTGGCTGCCGCCTTTTTATAATTTCAGTCGGACATTTTGCGTCCGACTGAAATTCGCTGTCCCATTACGATACAACGTCAAAAAAAGAAAATCATCTAAAACGGAAATTTCTACAATGTCCGACCAAAAAATAATGTTTGAACACCATGCATAACGCATGGCGTTATTTCCCAACAAATGTGAGACATTCCTCTCCGTCTTGTGACACGGTTGCTCATGGTGCTGGAATCACGCCAAGATTTTGCAGGCGCTCTAATTCCTT
>ENA-OQCP01000071-OQCP01000071.1-human-gut-metagenome-genome-assembly--contig:-NODE-71-length-36197-cov-2.721153_pt1 | contig 36197 bp, 44 predicted proteins | sample MGYA00242760_ERZ504583 | MGnify/ENA primary metagenome ERZ504583 (study PRJEB26092, sample SAMD00036308) | human gut metagenome | host: Homo sapiens | study: EMG produced TPA metagenomics assembly of...
TCCTCCAATGATTAGATATCCCCCAATACATAGGAAAACACTGAGGGATAGCAGCTCTATTGTAACTCGTGTTAGTTCTTCTTTATTATCTCTCACACGTGCAATTTCTCTAATCCCATATGTAGGAATACCCATACCAACTAGTAGAGTTACATAGGCAATAATTGAATTATAAAAATTTACTTGTCCAATTCCCTCAGGCATCAATACTCTCGTGGCATACGGAAACGTAAACAATGGAAACAGTAATCCTGAAACCGTATTGATTATGCTATATATAAAATTCTTTGTTAAAGACCTGGGGTGTGAGTTCATTGCACAATTAATTGTGATTTTTTAGATTTAAAATGCCATTCGCAGTAAACATTCGATAGTATCCATCCTCTTAAAAACCTAGAGAATGATCTTTTGAGAATTTTAAAAATTAACGATTTATAATATTTATAACCATCTATTTTTCCTCAAGCGCTATAAGCACCTCATTTTGAGACATTACAAGAATGCAAAAAATAACAAATGATTGGATTTAACTTTTATTTATTGATAAAAAAGGAAATAAGCGTATCCACCAGCTTTCCTGCAAGCTTCTGTATAAGCCCACCCAAATACCGGTACATAGCTACTGCACATCTGTTCCATATTCAAGTTTATTTTTTTTAGAGATAACACACCAACATATTCTTTTCTTCTAAATAGTTACTTTATTCAACAAAAAAAACTCAAAAACACAATATGTTTTCCCTTCTACCCTTCTCCTATCTCCTCCACCAGCGACGCATGCACAAACGTCGTCGCCACCGCCATCACCCCCTCGATGTTCACCACCACCCTCCTGTCATGGCGCACACGCATAAACACCCCTTCCACTCCTTCGAAGATGCCGCCGGTGATGCGTACCCGTGTTCCTTGGGAGAGGTTCAGTTCGGTGGGTTCAAGATAGAGCACAGCCTGGTCGTAGGTGCCAGACACGGCGATGAAGCTGCGCATCTGTGAGTCCGGGATGACGATGGCTGGCGGGTTTCGCGGTCCATGATATAGCGGATGGGGATGTTCATGCCCGGTTTGTTCTTTATTTCGTCCATACGCTCACGGGTGGAGCGGACGAAGACCAGGTTATGGACCGCAGGAACAAGCTTGCGCAGGCGGCGCTCTTTCCTCACGACATACTCATAGCGCATGGGAATATAGTTTTCAATGCCCGCTGCATCCAGGTAATCCTTGAAAAAAAGCTCTCGGCTATAGGTGACACGCACTGCATACCAGTGCATTTCTGCATTCTCGTTCACGAAAAAATATGATTGGGGGACACCGGAGTAGCGAAGTACCTCCCGGTCAAGTAATGTAATGCGGTTACTTTAAATAGACTATGTGCATTCATTTTATTTCAAAACCCTCCACCATCTCGGAAGGAAGGCGACGAAATAGTTATATTCAAGCTATCTTGCGATAAGCCGTTATCAACGAAACGTTTATGATGAAAGAAATGTTTTATAACACGTTCCGTTTAATGAACGCAAAGGTAACGTCAAGAAATGAAAGTACAAAATATTCTGATTGATAAAATGATAATCTTTTTTAATGCAGACATCATTACACTATATATCAAAGAATTACGCCTATTAGGTAAGATACACGCGCACGCGCGTAATTTCTTATCTTTTTAAAGCAAGGGTGTGTTACATATATAACCATAGGTTCCGGTACCTCACCCTATACATACAGACTACACACACGCTTCACTTGTTCACGGAGAGGGGCACCACAGATTACACAGATTGGCACAGAGGAGCACAGAGAAAAATTCTTCGCTACGTTCTGAGTGACGGATACTCACGGAAACAAAAGGATGATACGCACGGACATACACAAAAAGTGATACGCACAGAAACTACAAAAATCCGTGCCAATCCGTGTAATACATAGTGCACAGACTTCTCTTTTTTATTAATTTTGCACCCGATTCGTTAACTTAATATAAAATTAGATTTTCAAATTGTAATTATGAGAACAAAAAAACGCCAATTAGCGTGATGCAAATCAAAGGGAGAGATTACCAAGTGCTGTACACCAAAGAGAGCAAAGAGGTGCAAGTGGCCATCGACCTGCTTTCTATGGTAGAACACAAGTCGTTAACCGTGGAATACAAGGAGCGGAAGGCTTTCCTGACACCCTTCATCCCGCTGCTGATAAATCCCCAAAAGGAACACGGACTGAAGGGCGTAAGCCCCTTCGCCAAGTTGCTGCATCTGCTTGTAAACTTTATGGACGCGGACGGAAGTGGCAATACGCTGAACCCCGATTGTATTGAGGATGAGATATATAAGCTCTTCAATGAGCTATATCCCAAGGAGTAAAACGGACCAAGAAATTCAAATTGTAAAAAAACGGCTGTCCCACTGCGGATGGCCGTTTTTGCTTCCTAAGGAAATAAACGGCATCTTTGCGCCGCCAATAAGGCAAACTTAATACAAATCGAATGGAAAACATTCCAGTGACCACCTACCGTGGTTTCAGCGCCGTCAGCGGGGAGACAACCTTCACGCAGGACATGGCTGACATAAGAAACGGCAAGCATGCCAAGTTAATCATCAAAATCGCCAGCCTCGTGGCGCAGGGAAAGGTGGAGGAAGCCAACCACGTCAAGAAGCAGCTTCCCTTCAGGACCCTCACGGCCAACTACCGGAAAAGAAGGCTCGCACCGAGCATCACCCGCTACAACCCCGTCATCACGCTCGACATCGACGACCTGGAAGAAGGACAGTTGGAGCAGACCCGGACCCTCATCAACGAAGACCCGCACACCCTGGGCAGTTTCCTCTCCCCCAAAAGGCACGGCTACAAGCTGTTCGTCTTCATGCAGACGGAATACACCCGGCGTCTGTATGACCGTCTCCGGCAGGGCGAGGTGACCTACGCCACGCTCGAGGAGATACACCTGAAGCTGTACAGCGCCGCCAAAGAGCACTACGAGGCCCTTCTCGGAGTAGAGGTGGACGGAAGCGGAAAGGACATTTCGCGGGGATACTTCATGTCCTTCGACCCGCATGCCTATATCAATGCCGCACTGCTGGAACAGATTTCCCCGTTGCCGGCACGCATCATCCCGCCTGCGAAGAAGGAAAGCGGCAAGAAGAGGACGGCTGCCGAAACGGTACACCCCCTCCCCGCCTCCGTTGCCGCCACGCCGCAGGACGCAAAGCCTTGGGAGAAGCTGATATTCTCCCAAGCCGTGACCGCCGTGAAGCGCACCACCAGGTTCCGGGCAGGCAACCGCGACAACTTCCTCTTCGCCCTGGGCAACAAATGCTACAGCAAGGGCCTGGACGAGCAGACAGCCATCAGACTGGCGAAAAACGAGTTCGGACAAGAGTACCCCGACGTGGAATCCCCCTGCACAATGCCTACATCTATACCGACAAGACCAGCGAAGCCGCCACAAAGAAGGAAGAGAAAAAGCCCGTCATCAACCAAGTGATGAGCTTTCTGGAAGAGCACTACGGCATCCGCAGGAACCTCATCCTGGACCGCCTCGAATTCATGCCCTACACCCCGTCGGCAGATGCCGGAAAAGGTTACCGCCCCATGCGCGGAAAGGACTACAACACCATGTTCGTAGACCTGCAGATGGCCGGCATCTCCTGCTACCAGAATTTCCTCAGAGCCGTGATAGACTCCAACTACGCCAAGGAGTTCAACCCCTACACCGACTATCTGTACGCGCTTCCCCCTGGACGGGACGGACTACATCGCCCAACTTGCCGACACCCTGACGACCGAGAACCGGGAGCTATGGCAGAAGGGCTTCAAACGGTGGATAGTGGCCTGGTGGCCTGCGCACTGAGCGACGAGGACATGAACCAGCTCGTCATCATCCTCTACAGCGAGCAGGGAAAGGGAAAGAGCAGCTGGATTCGGCGCCTGCTGCCGCCCGAGTGGAAAGAGTACTTCTACAACGGCATAATAGACCCGAGCAACAAGGACGATGCCCGCCTGCTCGCCACGCGAATCATCATCAACATGGAGGAGTTCGAAGGCGTGAAGCCCGGCGAGCTGGCAGCATTGAAGCGAATCATCGCGCAGGACAACGTGACACAGCGCAAGGCCTACGACATCGAAGCCTTCACCCTGCCCCGCCACTGCTCCTTCATCGCGAGCACCAACAACCGGCAGTGCCTGCAGGACATCGGCGGAAACCGGCGTTTCCTCCCCATCACCGTCACCGGCATAGACTACCACACCCCGGTGAACCATCCCGGCATCTACGCCAGGCGCTCGCCTTGCTGAAAGGCGGTTTCAGATACTGGTACGAGGGCGAGGAGATAGAACAGTTGAACAAGCATAACGAACGGCACCGCATGAAAGACCCCGTGGAGGAGAACCTCTTCGTCTTCTTCCGCAAACCGCTGCCCGAAGACCTGCAGACAAAGTGGCTCCCTGCCAGCGTCATACTGACCAAGCTCAGCATATTCGGAAAGGTGCAGGTGAACCCGCACACCCAGCTGGTACTGGTGCAGGCACTGGAAAAGTACGGATTCGGCACACGGACCAACGAGCAGGAGACGACCGAATATGAGGTAGTGGACATCCAGACATATCAGTAACCGGCATTCGAGGAGAAGAGAGAAGCCCCGTAACATATATTGTTGTACATGACAACATATATTGTTACGGGGCTTTACATATATTGGCGTTTTCCTTACAAGGTTTCCCTATTTCCGGCCGGCGCTTTGTCAAGGTTCTCCCAGATACTTCACCAGCACTTTCACTTCCAGCGGAGTGAAGGTGCGCCGGTATTTGTTGTAGCCCACCTTCTCCAGCTCACCCTTCAGCGCCTTGTTGTGGCGTATCCATGCCGCCAGGGTATAGATGGCATTGCTGATGCAGTAAGTCGGGTTGTAGAGCATGGCAAGCTCCTCCTTCGAATAGGCGTGGATGCGGAACGGACGAAGGTCTTCCTCCTCCTCTTCCCTCTTTTCTTTTTCTGTTTTCATTCTTTATGTTATTGGTTGATTATTACACCATAAATATACTGAATATCAGTGATATGGCCAAGCATATACAGACATAAACGGGCATCGGACGAAGAATTTTTTTGAACAGAAAGGAAACGGGAAAGAGACGGCGTAACCCGAAGAAAGCATGAGCAGAAAAAAGCCGGAGGAGTACTTTTGCAGCACCCCTCTTCCCCCCTAAAGGAGAAAGAGCAAAGTATTGCAATACGGGACTTTAATTTCTAATTGTTAATTTTTAATTATTTAATTGTTTATGGGAGTACCATTCAAGAAAATTGCGAGGAAAGATCCTCGAAAGGCAGATGCGGTGGCAAAGTTCTACCCGCAGCTGGTGACACTGGGCGACAATGCGACGCTGGACGACATTGCGTATGTGATGAAAGAGAAGAGTTCGCTGACACTGGGAGACATCCAGAGTGTATTGACCAATTTTGTGGAGGCCATGATAACAACCCTCTACAGCGGCCAGTCGGTGAATATCAAGAACTTCGGCGTATTCAGCCTGTCGGCGCGTACGGCAGGCGTACTGGATGTAAAGGAGTGCACCGCCAAGAACATCAAAGCGGTGAAAATCAATTTCCGGCCTTCCAGCACCGTAAGACCGGACATCGCCGCCACGCGTGCCGGGCAGAAGATTGACTTCTACGACCTGGAAGCATTGGTGAACAAGGGAGACGGTGAAGGAGGAAGCTCCGGCGGCGGTTCCGGCTCGGGAGACGGAGGCGGTTCGGACGGAGACCAGGGCGAAAATCCGTTGGGATAAGTATGACTGATTTTACTACCGATTCGTATGTTCAACTTTTAAAACGTATATAGCATGAAAAAAAGTATCTGGGATAAAATTCTGAAAGTCGTGATTGCAGTAGCCTCCGCTATCTTAGGGGCATTGGGAGCCAATGCGATGAACGTGAGCATTTAAGTCGCCGGAAAGAAAGGACGGCAGGAAGAGGAAACCCCGAAAAAGGTTTCCTCTTTTTCTTCCCTCTCTATACAGCGCAGGATACGCCAGTCGCAGCTACGCACCCAATAGCGGAAAGCCATGTTCGGGCGAAAATGCTCCGAGAAGTCCAGCAGACGTTCCAAATCGAACTCCTCGGAGATGACACCGGCACCGCACAGACATGACTTCAAGAGAATTTATGGAATAAATACGTAAAAAGGATAATTCGGTCGGCATATGATGCCGGAATATCAGACAAATTCCTCGACCATATACATATCACTGACAAAATCGTCAACAATCTGTTCCAGGTTTTCGCAGGCTTCGTCAGGCGTTTCACCGTAGGCGCTGCACAACACATTATTCATAAAATAAGCGTAAAAACCACCGCCGCTGCCGCCTCTACGGTATAGTCATTTCTGTTCAGTTTCATATTCGGGCCTCCTTTCTTTTTTTACGCTGCAAAAATGAGGGAAAGTTGTTACGAGGAGATGTGAAGGAGGTTACAATAGTATGTAGATTGGTTGGCTTTGATGCAGTGGAAAATAAATGGATTGAATATTAGGAGTTTTCATTTATTCAGTTTACCTTTGATTAAAAATAAAAGCAATGGGTAAAATTAAACCATATAAAGAGCAGGACTCTTCCAAACAAACGGCACAAGAACCGATGATGGCAACTTATCATCAATCAGCCATACCGATGGACGACTTTATCAACAGTATTCCCCGAGATGCTTTGGCTGAAGCCCTTCTATTTGCCTTAGAAGAGAATAAAGCAGGACACTGTATATCAAACTCCCAAATAGAGAGTATGATAAATGAACGCATGGGATGGAAATAGTCTGGTCTAAGTTGGCTTATGAGCACTTTTTAGAGATACTTATTTATGTAGAGAATAATTTTGGCATGTTGACGGCACAGAAAACACGTCAAAAGATACAAGACAAAGTAAATCTTTTAGCAAAACATCCGTATATAGGATTATAGACAGTGATTTTTCTACTCTATTTAACAACATTACTGTCCGTCATTTAAAACTTTCCCCTAACGTGATATATTATTGATTGATGAGAATAGGATTGTCATTGCAGCAATGCTTCATTCAAAACAATCTCCGGAAACTGTACGCAAAACAATCTCAGAATTTCTGAAGCAATATAAATAGCTGTTCATCAATTCATGATGAGAGATAACTCTATAAATTTAAAACCGAGAGGACGTATCAAGATATACAATCACCCCGGATTACGCGGATTAACACAGATAAAAGTTTCTGATTATCAGAACTCCTAAAATCATCTGTGTTAATCCGCGTAATCCGGGGTGGGTATTATTAATAGGAACGTGCGAAAATCACGCGGCAGGCAGAAGGCTTGCCGGTAACCATACACTTGCCCGGTTCCTTGTCACCCGGAACAAATGAATCGAAAGGAATACAACGGATGGTTGCTTTGGTCTCTTCCTTGATTTTCTCTTCGGTTTCGGTAGTCCCGTCCCAATGAGCCAGAATGAAGCCGCCTTCTTCAATTTTTTCTTTGAATTCCTCGTAGCTGTCCACGCTGGTGATGCGGCTGTTACGGTAATCGAGCGCTTTCTTGTAGACATTTGCCTGAATGTCCTCGAGCAAATCCTTCACGTACTCTTCGATACCCTCGCAGGAACGCGTCTCCTTCTCCAGTGTATCGCGACGCATGATTTCCATTGTATTGTTCTCCAGGTCGCGGCCACCCATCACCAGACGAACGGGAACCCCCTTCACCTCATAGTCGGCAAACTTGAAGCCCGGACGTTGTTGTCGGCATTGTCGTACTTCACGGAAATACCCATTGACTTCAGCTTGGCAACAATGCCTGCCACTTTCTCGTCAATCTTAGCCAGCATCTCCGCATTCTTGTAGATAGGTACGATGACTACTTGTATCGGAGCCAGGTGCGGAGGAAGTACCAGACCGTTGTCATCGGAATGCGTCATGATAAGCGCTCCCATCAGACGGGTGGAAACACCCCAGGAGGTAGCCCAAACATACTCCAGCTTGTTCTCCTTATTGACGAACTGTACATCGAACGCCTTGGCGAAGTTCTGTCCCAAGAAGTGGGAAGTACCGCTCTGCAAAGCCTTTCCGTCCTGCATCATCGCTTCGATGGTGTAGGTGTTGAGGGCACCGGCAAAACGCTCGTTGGCAGACTTCACGCCCTTTACCACGGGCACCGCCATGTATTTTTCGGCAAACTCGGCATATACATTCAGCATCTTTACCGCTTCTTCTTCGGCTTCCTCGCGGGTGGCATGTGCCGTGTGTCCTTCCTGCCAGAGGAATTCGGCGGTACGGAGGAACAGACGGGTACGCATTTCCCAACGGAACACGTTTGCCCACTGGTTGCACAAGATAGGCAGGTCGCGGTATGAATTGATCCAGTTCTTGTAGGTGTTCCAGATGATGGTTTCAGAAGTGGGGCGGATAATCAGCTCTTCTTCCAGTTTTGCAGCAGGGTCCACCACCACACCGCCGCCATTCGGATCGTTCTTCAAACGATAGTGCGTCACGACGGCACACTCTTTGGCAAAGCTTCCACATGTTCCGCCTCGCGGCTGAGGAATGATTTCGGAATAAGCAAGGGGAAATAAGCGTTGACGTGTCCCGTTTCCTTGAACATATCGTCCAACTGACGTTGCATCTTCTCCCAGATAGCGTATCCGTAGGGCTTGATCACCATACAGCCGCGTACAGCCGATTGTTCTGCCAAATCGGCTTTTACCACCAACTCGTTGTACCACTGAGAATAGTTCTCACTACGTTTGGTAAGGTCTTTCAATTCTACTGCCATTCTATTTCGTTTTTTTAAAGTTTTCGTTGATTTCTCTAAACAGTCGGCAAAAGTACAAATTTTAAAGGAAATTTATTTGAAAAACAAATAGTATTTTTAATAGAACCGAAAACACACTAATCTACATATTCTATTTTAATCACAATCTTCCTGCTTTTAACAAGTTCCCCCTTTCCCCGGACAGAAGGCTGGTGAATGTCCGAAGGGAAAAACAAGAAGAAACTGCCGGCATCGGCAGAGTAGTGTTTTATCCGGGAAGAGGTATAAAAAGCAACATCCTTTTTTGAATTATACGCCTGACGTACTTCGACGTCACTTGCCAGCCCCATCTTTTCATTTCCCCAGAGTACATACTGAAGGTCGACAAAACGGAGGTGACTTTCAATATTCCCTTTCTCCACCTCTTTGGGAATGTATTCACTGACCGTAGCCCAACATTTCCCCTCCCGAATGACATGATTGCCAATGGACAGCGCTTCCAAATCATGTTCGGCAAGAAAGCGGAATGCAGCATCCCAGACATCCTTGTTCTTATGATATTGGCAGGCAAATTCAACAGCATTGACTGATTTATGGGGAGAGACAGTCCAGCCATTGGACCAAACGGCACTTTTCATCCATTTCTTCGCATTTCCGGAAGTCCACTCCGGACTTGTCTGTGCTGATAAATACATACAAAAGAGTATTAATGAATAAATAATTGATATACGCTTCATATTTTTTATTTTATCGTGAATTGAAACTGGTCATAAGATTCCGTACGCCATGCCTTGTCCTTGGTTTGAGGAGAAAAGCCGAAAAGCGGAGAATAGGTCCTGACCTGCACCGTATGTCCGTCGGGCAGGAATTCGAGCAGACGCAGCCAGCCGTCTCCCCCGTTTCCACTCATGCCGCCACCCAACGCCTGGCAGTTGAACATCATCTGGTGCACATCGTGTCCGGCTGCATTCTTGTCGGTACGGAATCCCGTGGTATAGTCCAACCGTTCATTCGGAGTGGCATAGTGTCCGCACAGCACAAGACGGATGTTGGCAGAAGGTTGCACCAGCTTCTGCCAGATGCCTTCGCCCGTATTGGACGGGGTTATCTTATAGCCTTCTTTGGTGATGCGCTTGCTGTCGAAGCCGGTAAGATAGGAATGGGTGATGAGAATCACTGTGTGGTCTTTGAAGCGTGGGGTAGCCACCAGCTCCCTTGCCCATGACAAGACCTCATCACGTGGAGCAAATTCAACGGCAATAATCAAAATCCTCCCCCAATGCTCGTCCGTTATCTCCATTGCGGCATTTTCCAGCGTAGGCAGGCCGTTTCTATTATTGGTTGCAGCCACGATGGTCTTTTTCCATTGGTTGTTGCGCTCTATCGGGAAATATTCCGGGAAACGGGTCATCGAGTCTCCGAACGGGTGTAGCCGTAATCATGGTTTCCGGTAGAAATGAGATAAGGGACCTTGTTGTCCAACCGCCCGAAAGCCCGCGACACAAATGTCCACTGCTCCCGGCTCGTAAGATTCCCGAAACGCGGGAAGGGAGGTAGAATACATTCATTCTGGTCTACCAAGTCGCCCGTACAAAGCACCGCCTTTACACGGAGGGAGTCTATATGATGAGCGGTCCACGCCGTCATCAGCTCAAAAACCGGCTGGTTATAGTCATACTTCACGTAGTTTTGCGGGTCGCCCAGCAGGACGATGGAAAAAGAATTAGGATTGCACAAATGCTGCTGGTTGGTATTGACTTGTGCCCGGAGCTGGAGGAATGCCAGCAGGCATCCCAAACAAAGAATGATTCTGTTTTTCATGGTTGCGTACTGAATTGATAAATACATGTCTGTTTATAAAGGTCTCCTTCACGTAATACGATGGAGGGGAAATGCGGATTGTTCGGTGTATCGGGAAAGCACTGGGTTTCAAAGCAGACGGCGCTACGACGCGGATACACAGTGCCATGCATGCCCGTGAAGCCCGGTAAATAATTGCCGGTGTACATGATAAGCCCCGGCTCTGTGGTATAGACATCCATTCTGCGCCCACTGGACGGACTGATGCAGGTGGCGGCGAAAGAGAGCTCATGCAGCGCGGGTTTCTTCAGGACAAAACAGTGGTCATAACCGTGGCCGTTGAGCAACTGCAAGTCTTTCCGGTTGATGCGTTCGCCTATGGAATGGTAGTCGCGGAAATCAAAAGGCGTATCGCCCACTGCCCTGACTTCACCGGTATTGTTCGTATTCATGTCGATAGGCAGGTAGAAATCCGCGTTTATCCTCACCAGATGGTCTTCAATGGAAGTAGTGGGAGTTCCCATGCCCGCCAGGTTAAAATAGGCATGATTGGTGGGACAGAACAAGGTGTCGCGGTCTGTCTCCGCCTCATAATCTATACGGAACCCATTGTCGTCCGTCAAGGTATACATCATCCTTACCGTAACATTGCCCGGAAAACCGGCTTCTCCATCGGCATGGAAATGCCGGAGGAGAAGTTGGTTTTCACACGGTTGCTGTGTTTCCCACACCACCGTGTGAAAACCGTTATCACCACTGTGCAGAGTATTAGAAACAGAGTTAAGCTGTAAGTGATAATCTTTTTCTCCTACACGGAAAGCGCCGTGCAATATGCGTCCGGCTACGGGGCCTATAGTAGCTCCTATATAATAGTCCTTGCTTTGCCTGCGGGCCTCTTCCAGCGTATCGAAGCCTATGACGACATTTTCAAACTTACCATGACTATCAGGAGCCATGATGGATAAGACGATGGCCCCGTAGTTCGTGACGCACATCTCCATACCGCTGCCATTGCGCAGTATATAAAGGCCGGTATCCTTTCCGTTGATTACGGACCGGAAATTATCAGGATTCAATCCCGTCAGGTTGGTCTTATCTTTCATACTTTCTAAACTTCGGGATATTCGTTGCACAACAGATGTTCGGCCGGAACATCCTCTTCTATCTGCGGGAAACGCCCCTTGGGGGTGAGGAAACGGTTGTCTCTCATGTCATCGTTCACTGTAGAGACTTCGCCTACCAGACAATGGTCGTCCTCGGCCCAGAAAGTATGGTAGAGATAAGGCTCATAACAAATGCTTTGTCCGGGAGCAAGACGCACCGTTTCTCCGGGAGCTACCCGTGTACTGACTCCGTCGATGGAAACGACAAGCGGTTCTTCAGTCAGCATTTCAGTTTCCTTGTCGGCCTTCCACAGACGCATGCAGAGGATTCCTCCACCCCGGTTGATGATGTCTTCCGTTTTCAGCCAATGGAAATGGGTGGGAGTAACTTGTCCGCAGCGGACAAACATAATCTTTTCACAATAGGGTTTGTCTTTCTTCTGCAGACTTCCATTACGGAGGGTTACCAGAGTCAGGCCGATTTTCAGGAAATCGCCCCAGCCGAAGTCGGTCAGGTCCCAGCCCATGGCTCTTTCCCGGATGTCATTACATTCCGGTCCTTTGGTCTTCCAGTCGTCCGGAGTCCAGTCCACCCATGGCGGCAGCATGAAGTGGTACTTTGTCATAAATGCTTTGGCTTCGCGGATATATTGATTGATTTCACTGCGTTTCATATTTGTCTATTTTTTAAGGTGTTATACTTTTATTTCTTCAATAATTCTTTCAGCGGGATAGCCTGGAACTGAATGTCGCTTGGCTCCCCTCATAAAAGATACCTATGGTATGCTCGTCAATAGAAGTCATGCAAGAGTACCCCGCCCCCCTACCTTCATCCAACAACATCCAATACTCCTCGGGCCAAGTTTGCCCGTCATCGAAACTCACCTTAATGGTAATGTTGTTACGGCGCTCTTTTGAATTAGGATTGGCAAAGAGTAATACATGACGTTCTTCTCCGTCTTCAATATAATCATGGCGCAGCAAGGATGCCTGGCAAGCCGGTTCAATGAGAGCTCTGCGCGACGTGGGATGTTCCGTCCACGTTTTTCCCAAATCGGCAGTGACGGCAATGGCCCGCCCATTACCTTCCTGACGTCCCCGGTTGCTGCGCTCACGCATGTTCAACATCAAGGAATGGTCTGAAAGTTCTACCACCTGACATTCGTTGGTATTGTAGTAGGCCGGTTCGCCTACGGTCCAGTTTTCGCCCTTGTCTTTACTCCACATGATTGTAGAGAACTGAAGCCCGTCTTCGTTCCGCCCCTCTACCGGAAATACCAATGTACCGTCTTCCATTGTGATGCCACGACCCGGTCCGGGAGCAAGCAGCCACCATTTTTCCTTTTTTACTTGGCGGGTAATGTTACGCGGCTCACTCCAGGTAAGTCCGTCGTCGGTACTCTTACTAATCAGGAATTGAGAACTTTGTTTGACACCATATCCCGGCTGAGAACCGTGCGCACGCCACTGGTGGTTCCATACGGTCGAGGTATCGGTAAGATTCTCTATCCATTTGCCCGTCTTGGGTCCAAGACTCCGTGCATCCATAACCCTATGACATAGAGGTCTCCGGTGAAATCATCCGACAAGATGCAACCATCACTCACTCCATTATATTTCTGAGGTAGCCTCCCCATTCTTTCATATCCAGAACAGTCTGCATGGGTTGCCAAGTCCGCCCTCCATCTTCACTGCGATTGATGGCAATATCAATGTCGCCCTGCAAATCGTCATCTCTTTCATTGCGTGCATCATACAAGGCCAGCAAGGTACCTTTCGTCGAAGTCACCAATCCGGGAATGCGGGAAGTGTGTACCCCGTCCTGACCCGGCTGCCGCAGGGCCACTCCTATACGGAGCGGCTTTACTGCGGGCAACTGGCGGATGCCCACCAGCCCCAGGTCTGTCTGGACACTGCTGCATGAGATTTCAATCTTGCTTGTAGCCTGCGCCGCATCATCCTCAGTCGGAGTGTCACCCAGCATGTCAGTGTATCTTCCTCTATCTGCCGGCCTACCTTAAAACTCAATTGTTTGTTCACCGGTTTGGCACTTGCACAAACCTGCCCACAATTCTCATCCAAGAACAGCGAAGCGGAAACGACATCACCGGAACGGACAGTTCCATCCAAAGTGAAATTTATCTTTTCCAACTGATATGCCACGCCGCTGTTCCTAATCAGACGCAGACACAATACCGGATTATGCTCCTTCAATGTCAACACCGGATATACCGGTTGCCGAATCTCCACCGTTATCTTATCCGTATAATTTTGGCATGCATGATGCCCCAAGCAGACAAGACCAGTAAAAGTATAGTCTTATATCTCATATCATCCCAATATTTATTTGTAACCTTCCGTTTGTGTTATATTCGGATTAGTATTGAGACAAGCAGGAGCAATAGGCCACAAGGTAACATTCTTCTCCCCTTCACGCCCCTTCAAGGTCTCAATAAGCTCGAATTCCTTATTAAAGCGAAGGTATGCCCACCATGCTTTTGATTCTGCGACAAACTCTTTCAGTATTTCGCTGATAATGGCATTGTCTATGGCATCCTGAGTCCTTGCCGTGTAGTAGTTGTCTACCCCATAAGCACGCTTGGCCACTACATTCAGATTCTGCAAAGCGGCATCCGTATTTCCCAAGGCATTTTCCACTTCAGCTTTCAAAAGATAGGCTTCGGCCAAACGATAGACGGGGACATCACTGTCAAAACTACGCGTATCATTGGCAAAGGAGCCTTTGAACTTCACAACCATCCTTTTAATCTGTACTTCTTCCGTCAGGACTTATCCTCGAATACCCGTACTGAAACATCCGTACGCGTGTCACGTGCATCCTCAGCCAGGAAATCGCAATAGGCTTGCGTGGGCACAACATACTGGGCATGGGAACCGGCAGGAACCTCATCCTCGGTATATCCGGCTTCCCTCAGCCGGGTTCTGTCACCGTTAGGTGCCAGATAATAGGCGAAAAAGTTGGGGGATGTTCCCGGAGTCACATTTTCATTGACGATATAGGGCAATGTCCAGATAAGCTCAGAATTGGCTTCGTTGTTTAAATTGAAAATATCGGCAAATGTGGGAAGAAGTGCATATCCGGCTTTCAATACCGCATCAACAGAAGACTGCGCCGTACTCAGAGCCGCATTCCCTCCTCCCAGACGCTTTGCCTTCCATAAGTAATATTCAGTACGCAACATGTTGATGCTGCCGGAGATGCCTTATGGAGAAGCTTGGAAGAAGCGGGCATCAACCTTAAAGCTTCTTCTATATCGGTTTCGACCTGAGCATATACTTCAGAGGCCGCCGTACGGCTGGGATACATGTCCTCCTGCTTTTCTGACTCAAAGCCGGAAGTCAGTAGCGGACAGTCACCGAATACCCGCACCAGAGTAAAGTAACAATATGCCCGTAGGAAATAGGCATTGGCCATCACCTCATTACGTGTAGCTTCATTGGTGAAAGAGATTTCCGGAGTATGCTTCAGAATCAAATTTGCACTATTAATGGTAGTATATATGCTACTCCAATTTGTACCTGCATCACCGCTCAGCAATACGTTTGTACCCACTCTATTAAAAAACGCATCATTTACCGCCCCACTCTCATACCAGTTTGAGCGCATCTCTCCATAGATGTTGAGCAAATCGGAAAAGGCAGAACGGAATTGAGTATATGCTCCATTTACCGCACTCGTAGCGTCGCTCTCCTCTGTCCACATGGATAGGCTGGTGAACTGGCTGGGCTGTATCACATTCAGGTCTCCATGACATGATGTAAAAAACGAGACCCCACTTATAAGAAGAATGCCGGATAATATTTTTATTTTCATAATTCTTATTTTTCGTATTAAACTTCTTTTATCACAAAGTAACTTTACATCCGATAGAGAACTTACGGATAGGCGGATAGGTGTTGAAACTACCGGAATAGGTACTTGATGCACCTACTTCGGGAGAAAGGCCTATTACTTCCGTAAAATAATGCAGATTGTTTCCGGCCAGGGTCAATACCAGCCTTTCAGACCAATCTTTGCCAGCAATGCCTGAGGCAGAGCATATTGCAGAGAGATTTCACGGATACAGAGATAATCGGCTTTCTGGGTGAAAACATCGGAGTTGTCCCGGAAATTCTTATTCAACTCATCGGAGTCATTGCCTGAGAAACGGGCATACTTGGCCTTACTCGGGTCATCCCCCACATTCCAGCATTTTAGGATTTCAGCAGGCAGGCTGGTGTTTCCATTCATGAAATTACACATCTGGCGTTGCAGATAACCATTGGAAATGGAGTGCCCCAAAGCAAAATCAAGATAGACATTCAAAGTGAAGCCCTTGTAAGTGAAAGTATTGTTCAAACCTCCGGTGGTATGGGGAATCGTATTTCCCAGCAGGAACATATCATTGCTGTTGATGATATTGTCTCCGTTCAGGTCTTTCCACTCATAGTCTCCAATAGTCTTTTTTCCGACACCCAGTTTCTGTTTCGTGGTCCAGTCCCAACCTTTGGATGAGGTGTCATAACGGGCATTGGCAGCCTGCTCGGGAGTTGTAATGATAAAGTCTTTCTTATATCCATAGAAACGCCCCAACGGTTCACCCTCGGCAACACCTCCGAATTCTTTGGTCGTGCATCCTGCATTTTTACAGAGTATCCTCCCTGGCGGTTCTTGTCCCGTCCGTTTTCGGGCAGTTTAAGCACCTTGTTCTTTACGTAAGTAATGGTGAATTTAGATTCCCACGTGAAATCCTTCTTGACAATGTTACGTGTTGTTATTTCAGCATCGAAACCACGGAAACGTACTTTTCCAAGATTGGTAAGGATGGAACCGTATCCCGACGTATTGGGCAATACTTTGGAAGTAATCAGGTTATCCGTAATCTTATTAAAGTAATCGATACCCAGAATGATGCGGTTCTTGAACAAGCCTAAATCAAAACCTAAATCCAATTGTGTGGAAGTCTCCCATTCAAGAGCCTTGTTAGGCATGGCCGAAGAAACGGTCGCAGCACTTTGATCGTAACTGGTGGTAATGGCATACAATCCTAATGCATCGTAATAGCCGATGGAGTTGTTACCGGTCTGCCCATAACTGCCACGCCACTTCAAATTACTTATAAAACCGATATTCTGCATAAAAGGCTCATCACTCATAACCCATCCGACAGACAATCCGGGGAAGAATCCCCATTGGTTGCCTTTGGCAAAACGGGAAGAGCCGTCCTCACGGAAAGTAGCAGTCAACATATATCTTTTCAGATAATCATAGTTCAATCGGCCGAAATAACCGATATTCACATCTTCCTGCTTGGTCGACGTTGCATCGGAATAAACAGAACCTCCGTTCAATGTCGGTATCTTGTCGGAGCTGTGTCCGGTAGTGGCAGCATACACATACTTGTACAAATATTGCTGATAGGAATATCCTACCATCGCACTGATGCTGTGTTTATCGGCAAACGTTCTTGTATAGCTGGTGTAGAATTCCAGTTTCTTCCGTTGCTCATCCGTCATGTTGGTAGTCGCCTTCCGCGTTCCATTCATCGGGTTGGCACGCATGAATGTATCTCCATGGCTGTTTTGCGTAAACAAAGAAGCGGTGCCCACAGCATGCCATCCTTTCAAAACTTCCCAATCAAGAGAGCCGACTAACCCCAAACGTTGGTACGCTGATTGTTATCATTAAAATACGAGTAGAAACTCGGATTCGGAGACGAAGAGTTTGGACCTGGCGTCGGGGTTCCGTACCATTCATTGTCAGACACCCAATATTTACGTTGAACAGCCGGGGTCATCAGTCCACGGGAAATCACCTGATACTGACTGGCATACTCTTCGCTATTCGTCTGGCTGTAATCTATGTTGCTACTGAAAGTCAGGTTCTCTCTGATTTTGGCAGTTACATTAGTACGGGCATTGAAACGGTCGAATGCCGTGCTACACCTACACCGGAATCTTCATATAGCCAATACTGCCCACATAGCTCAATTTCTCCGTACCTCCTTCTATCCCCACATAATAATTTTGCCAAAGAGCATTCTTGAAACAAGTACTGGCCCAATCATTATCTTCAAAAATCAAGTCTTACTGGGATCCAACGGATCAGCCACAGACTTCCATCCTGCCGGAATGCTCTCTCCATCCCTCAGGTAACGGGTAGAAAACTTGGAAGCATCCGTATTGCCGGAACTATAAGCATATCCGTCAAGGTATAACTTTTCCGGACTGGGTCCGGAAGCCCAACGATCGCGCATGATAGTAACAGCTTGGGTAGCATCCAGATACTCAATCATCCGCTCCACATTCTCGTTTGCAAAGGAAGCCTCAAACGTCACTCGAGGAGCACCGCTTTTTCCTTTTCTTGTCGTAATCAAGACAACTCCATTCGATGCACGCGAACCATAAATAGCAGAAGAAGCGGCATCCTTCAAGACTTCGATAGATTCGATGTCATTGGGATTGATACCCGCTGTACTGCGCTCTACGCCATCAACTAATATAAGAGGAGAATTACTCTGACTGATAGATGAACCACCACGAATCAAGAACGTAGCCTCTGCACCCGGAGTATTGTTCTCATTGTACACGCGTACACCCGCAATTTTACCCTTCAGCCCTTCTCCCACAGTATTGATAGGAGTTGCCTTCAATGTTTCTCCATCCACCTTGCTGATGGCGGATGTTACGGTACGCTTGGATTGGGTACCATAACCTACAACCACCACTTCATCCAGCCCATGGTGGTCGGTTCCATTCGGATGTTAAGAATCTTTTGATTAGTAATCAGGATTTGCTGTTCATCATAGCCCACATAGGAAAATACAAGAGTTTCCCCCTTGCTTACTTTCAGCTGGAAAGCGCCATTCATATCCGTAATAACTCCTCGAGTCGTACCCTTCACAGCGATGGAAACTCCTGGAAGAGTTTCACCAGTATTGTCCACTACTACACCTGATAGGTTAAATTCTTGTGCCCAAAGCAAAAATGGGCAAAATAGTAGAAAAGTTATGAGGTGAAATGAAATATTTTCTCATCTTTGTTACGATTTTAATAATAAATTGTTTCAGTAATTTATTTAAGGGGAAACGGGAAGTGCCAATACTCGTTTCCCTCCCTTTCGGGGGTCAAACTTAAGTTGGCCAATGAGTTTTTTCATTGGATGTATTGTTGCAATATCTCCATAGGCAATCGTTTTTAGTTAATTAATGTATTTGAAGAATTCCGTATTTTTCAATTCGTTTCTTGTCTCCTCCAGCTCTTCTTCAGAACAAGGAGCTATCGGCAATCGACATGGTCCACAGTCTATTCCTGCCAGTTTCATGAATATCTTACCAGCTCTGACTCCTCCCCCATGCTTTATCAGCACATCAATGATTTCAACAGATTTCCATTGCATTTCACGGGCTGTTTCAAGGTCTCCCTTTTCCATGGCTTCCATCACAGCTTTGTATATACCGGAACATAGTTGTAGGTACTGCCTACGGCAGCCTTAGCTCCAACCGACAATCCGGTAATCAGTATCTCATCAAAACCGTGCAAGACTTCGAACGCCCCACCGTCCGCATGAATGCACTGCTGCATCTCCATCAGGTTGTTATGAGTAAACTTGACTCCCACCAGATTGGGAATTTGCTTCTTGCCCTCTATAAGGAACTTGTGTACCGGCAAGGAAACCCCGGTTATGGACGGCATGTTATAGTAATAAAACGGCAAGCGGGAAGCCGATGCAGCTATCGGCTTGAAAAAACCTATCAGCTCATCTACAGAACCGGGCTTGAAAAAGCAGGGCGCCATGGCTGCTATCATATCAGCTCCAATAGCTTGCGCATGGGCTGCCAGCTCGGCACACTGAACCTGCGACATGCCACCTACATGCACTATCACTTTCAGTTTTCCCTTGGCTGCCTCCATCCATTTTTCCGCAACAGCCTTTCGTTCTTCTGTTGTCAGAGAAACGGATTCTCCCGTCGTGCCACAAATAAACACTCCCGTCACACATTTCTTTTGCATCAGAAACTCTGCATACGGCCCGATCACCTGCAAATTTAAGGAACCATCTTCGTGCATTGGCGTAAATGGTGCAGCGATTAATCCTGTTAAAAGTCGTTTGTTCATAAATAAAATTATATTATAATTAATGATAGGTTCAAACCTATTTTTTCTTAAAGAACAAGCTTGACCAGATAACCTATGACAAAACATGAGATAAAGCCGGATGCCGTGTACAAAAGCAAATGGAACGTCTGGAATCTGGCAACAAACAATTGTACGATGATACTTGCGACTATACCAATGATTGCTCCTCCGGAATTGGCGCGTTTGGTAAGCATGCCCAACATGAACAGTCCTCCCATACTGCCCAATATGAGCCCGAGTATCTTGTTAAATTCGTCCCACAATGAAGCGATATTCCATGTTGCCATAAGAAAAGCAAAAGATAGACTAATGATTCCTATCACACAAGTTGCCATACGTGCCGCATGCAATTCATTGCCACCCTCTCCCTTATGAAAGAAACGTGAATAAATGTCTACTATATAGCTGTGGCTGCCGAATTCATACTGCCGCTCAAAGTGGACATTGCCGCAGCGAAGATGCCCGAAATCAACAACTACAATACCGACCGGTAATTGGGTAAAAATATACCACGGGAAAATAGCATCGCCGTTAGGAATACTGATACTCAGATTCTCAGGATACACCTTGTAATAGGCATAAAGCGCAGTGCCTATAAAGAAGAAAATCAGTGTGGCGGGAACAGTCAATATCGCATTGGTCCATACACTCTTCCGTGCCTCTTTCATCGAAGAGGTAGTGAGATAGCGCTGCACCATACTTTGGTCCGTCCCATAGGTGGTAAGATGGGTAAAACATGCGGCAATAATGACGGTCCACATCGTAGCATCCTTCAAGTCAAAGTTCGTCGCTCCCAAATCGAACTTACCGTTTGCCACGGCAATATCAATCGTTTCACCCAATCCGCTGGGAAGAGAACACGAGATGTATATCACTGCAAATATCGCTCCTCCCAACAGTATAATTACTTGAATGGCATCTGTCCATACAACCGCCTCTATTCCCCCTATCATTGTATATAGAATACTACAGACTCCCATAATACCGATACATAGGAATATATCCAATCCAGTCACCACATTCAAAGCAATGGAGGGCAGAAAAAGCACAACGCCCATACGCCCTACCTGGAAAATAATAAAGGCCAGACTGCAAATAACCCGGATAAAGACATTGAAACGTATCTCCAGATACTCATAGGCAGTCGTTATATTCAATTTCCGGAAAAAAGGAATAAAGACATAAACAATAACGGGGGCAACAAACACAATACCGGTATTGAACAACACATAACTCCAGTTCGTGGCATATGCCTTGGAGGGTATAGCCATGAAGGTGATGGCACTCAACGCGGTTCCGAAAAGACTCAGCCGGCAGCCCACCACGGAATGCGTCCTCCACCCTTGAAATAGTCATTCGTACTTTTCTGGCGCCGTGAAAAGTAAATTCCAATTCCGGCCAATACGGCAAAATAACCGATAATCACAAGGATATTGACAAGTCCCAACCCCTTTTCCAAAGGAACAATATCCCCTTGAAGGCTGTACAGTCTATTCGTTCCGGAACTGGCATTGCTACCGAGTATAACGAAGGAACGGTTTCTTTGCAAGACTTGCATGGTGTCATAGGTACCTGGAATACATTCAGACTTGACAAGAGTCTGCGTAATTGTATGATATTTCCATAAGTATTCTCTTTTTTAAGATGCTGTGTATCTTCCGGCTCTTTCTGAAAAAGAAGTATATGGTTGGCTCCGCTGGCGACAGCAGCACATATTCCTTTCGGAAAATCCAAACCTAATGGACTCCATCTACCCAATTGGGGTTATAGACATATCCATCAGTCAAGCAAGAAGACAACCCTTCTTCCGTTTCCGTCTGTCCACCCAATAAATACAGACAAGGAGAAACGCCGTTGTTCTGTACCACGAGAATTGCATCTTCCCGGACGCTTCCCGGATAGCCCGGTAGTTCTTTCCATCCTCTGGACTTGTTCGACAAGTCCAGCACAAAAAAAGAATCCGATAACCTGGACGGACTTACCGACTTCCTGCCTCCAAACAGATATACCTTATTGTCCAGTAGTGCTCCTGCCGCGTTAGACAACGGAAAAGGAAGTGGCGGCCAATCTTCCGAAACATTCAGTTTGCCCTGCTGCATTGTGACAAGAAACACATCTTTGTAACACTGGGAAGAATCACGTCCTCCAATACACAAGATACCGTCAGAGAGTGTTATGGAAGCGCCATAAGCCAACGGCTTGGACAACACATCTTCATACAAAGCGAATCCGGCATTTTCAGAAAGGCATACCGCATTTCTTCCCCATCGGCTATAATCGTCGGAAGTGCCGCCTGCCAATACAATTTGTCCGCCAAGTACTCCGGAAAAGAGCCCCAAGTGTTGTGTCCTCATTAAAAACACTCTCGTTGCCCCACTTTATCTGCTCAGAATGAGAAGCATCTGCAGCTCTTAGGCTTTGCCCCCAAAACAAACAAAGGCATACCAATGCAACACAATTATTTACAATCCGTGTCATTTGTCATATTTTTATTGTGATTGACCCTTATTCTGTTCTCCTAACACTGCCCTATCATAAATCAGCTTCTTATAGACATAAAAGTGTTGCTCGATAGCATTTCTGTAGCCCATTTCATCCTTATTCTTCGATAAAGTTCAATAATCGGTGTGAGTTACAATCGTTCCCTTTTTCTCCAATTCTATATTTATGGCTTCCATCCCGTTCCCTCAAATTGGTTTTTACAAAGTTCATAACCGGATGAATGATGCTTTGGAACTGTACAATCGTCTTATTCCCCGTTATTTCGTATAGTTTTGAATGGAAGTATATTCGCTGAGATTGGCATATTCGTTGTTCCCCAATGCAACGCCTGCATTAACAATCTCTTCCAGTTCCATAATATCCTGCTCTTTAATATTATGAAATATGTCACTACTGATTCCTATCTCCAAGGCAACCCTAAATCCCAAAAGATCGAGAAGTGATTCCTGGCTCATAATACGGGGATCAACCACTCTCTTCATTCCCCCTAAGATGAAAGGCTCAGTTAATATCATTCCACGACGTGTACGGCTTTCAATCATTCCCATCATTTTCAGACGGCTAAGAGCTTCCCGAAGAACACTACGAGCTACCCCCAACGCTGACGACAACTCAATTTCGTTAGGGATAGAATCACCCACTTTCAAGTCCTGACTTCTGAAATAATTCAATAACTTGTCTTCCACTTGGTCTACCAAAGTAATCGACTGCCCATCAATTTTTAAGTTTTCCATATATTAAATCGTGTTATTATTAGTCCTATTAGTATTATTTGTCAGACAAATAAATGGATAATTTTTAATAAAAGCAACATATAAAGAATATATTATCACTTCTTTTATATTTATTAACTTTTAAAGTGTTGCATTTTTGCAAATTTACTATTCACGATGTAATATATATTTCGGCTATATTACATATGCGAACAAAACAATAAGAAAAACAGAAAAAGGGGAAAAACAATATAAGTGCAGCTTAAAAAATAGTTTAGAAGAATTATTAATACCTGAGAATGAATGTTCTTAAAAAAGAAAAAGACTGAATAACTAAGTATTCAGCCTTTTATAAAGAGCGGCAAGCGAGACTCGAACTCGTGACCCTCAGCTTGGGAAGCTGATGCTCTACCAACTGAGCTACTGCCGCATAAACATTTCCAAGGTCATGCCTTAAAAACGGTGGCAAAGTTAATAAATTCCTTCCTAAAAAAACAAACGTTTCGTCAAATATTTCCTATTTTTGCTCGGGAAAACAAAGATATTCTTTCAAAATACAGACTAAATACCAATGAAACGAATCATACTCATCACCGGAGGAGCACGTTCCGGCAAAAGCACCTATGCGGAAAAGCTGGCACTCGAGCTCTCTCCCACTCCCGTTTATCTTGCCACAGCACGCATTTGGGACGAAGAATTCCGCCAGAGGGTAATCCGACATCAGGAACGCCGGGGACCGGAATGGACAAACATCGAAGAGCAGAAAGAACTCAGCCGCCACCGGCTGGAGGGACGGGTTGTCTGATAGACTGCATCACCCTGTGGTGTACCAATTTCTTCTTCGACCTCGAGTCTGATACCGACCGGGCACTTGCCGCAGTAAAGGCAGAGTTCGACCGCTTCACGGCACAAGACGCAACCTTCATCTTTGTAACCAATGAAATAGGTATGGGAGGAACTTCCGAGAACGAACTGCAACGAAAGTTCACGGACATGCAAGGCTGGATGAACCAATATGTAGCCGCCCGTGCCGACGAAGTGATACTGATGGTATCCGGCATCCCACTTACCGTAAAAAACACTCATTCATAAAACAACAAACAATTAAAATTCAACAGACTGATGAAAACATTTCATATCACCCGTCCGGACGAGTCAATCCGTCCCGCATTGATTGACAAAATCAACAACCTGACCAAACCCAAAGGCTCATTGGCATTTTAGAAGAACTGGCACTCCAAATCGGACTCATACAACAGACATTATCCCCCACCTTGAAACATCCGCAAAACATTATCTTCGCCGCCGACCACGGCATTGTAGAAGAAGGTGTCAGTCTGTCTCCAAAGGAAATCACCTGGCAGCAAATCAGCAACTTCCTTCATGGAGGGGCAGGTGTCAATTTTCTCTGCCGGCAGCACGGCTTTACCCTGAAAATAGTAGATGCAGGAGTAGACTACGACCTCCCCTACGAGAAAGGCATCATCAATATGAAAGTACGTAAAAGCACCCGGAGTTATCTGCACGAGGCAGCCATGACGGAAGAGGAAATGGAGATGTGCCTGGAACGGGGTGCCGAGGTGGTGCGCCAATGCCATGAAGAAGGCAGCAATGTCCTCAGCTTCGGTGAAATGGGTATCGGAAACACCTCTTCATCCTCCCTGTGGATGACCTGCTTTACCGGTATTCCTCTAGAACAATGTGTCGGCGCAGGTAGCGGACTCGACAGCGCGGGCATCCGCCACAAATACGAAGTGCTGAAACAGTCTATGGAGAACTACAAGGGCGACGGCTCTCCCCGGGACATCATCCGCTACTTTGGCGGACTGGAAATGGTGATGGCCATAGGCGCCATGCTGCAAGCTGCCGAGCTGAGGATGATTATCCTTGTTGACGGATTCATCATGACCAACTGCCTGCTTGCCGCCGCCAGGCTCTACCCGGAAGTGACGGATTACGCCATCTTCGGACACTGCGGAGACGAGTCGGGCCACAAACTGGTGCTCGACGCCCTGCATGCCCGTCCGCTGCTGAATCTGGGGCTGCGTTTGGGAGAAGGAACAGGGGCCATCTGTGCATATCCTATTGTCGACTCGGCCGTGCGGATGCTCAATGAAATGGATAACTTTGCACATGCCTCCATCACTAAATACTTTTAACATGAACAATGTCTTGGCTGCATTCATAATGCTCACCCGACTGCCCTTCTGGAAAATCAAGGAAGTACCGGCAGAGTGTTTCAAGCATGTGGTTCCTATTGGCCGCTTGTAGGCTGGCTGACGGGAGGCGTGATGGCGGCAGTGCTGTGGCTTGCCGGACAGATTATGCCGGTGTCATTGGCATGGATTCTTGCCCTCATCGCACGCCTGCTTGTCACCGGTTGCCTGCACGAAGACGGGCTGGCGGACTTCCTCGACGGCTTTGGCGGCGGCACCACCCGCGAACGAACACTTGCCATCATGAAGGATTCCCACATCGGAAGCTACGGTGTCATCGGATTGATATGCTATTTCCTGCTGTTGCTCCAACTTCATCACCTGCCACTGGGACTTCTCTGCATCCTTGTGCTCAGCGGTGACTGCTGGTCCAAGTTCTGTGCCTCCCAGATTGTCAACTACCTGCCCTATGCCCGGAAAGAGGAAGACAGCAAAAGCAAGACCGTCTACAACCGCATGAGCTGGCACGAGTTACTGGCCGGATTTCTTTGCGGTCTGCTTCCTTTCGTACTGCTGCTGCCTATAAAGCTGTGGATTGCCACCCTCTTCCCACTGCTCACCTTCTTCCTGCTCTACCGATTGATGAAGCGGCGCCTACAAGGATATACGGGTGACTGCTGCGGGGCCACTTTCCTGCTATGCGAACTGTCCTTCTACTTGGGAAGCCTTATTCTAATTATAAATTAACAACTGAAAATTAAAGATGGAAGTAATACTCATTCGACACACTTCGGTAGATGTCCCTCCGGGCGTATGCTACGGACAGACCGATGTTCCCCTGAAACCTACGTTTGAAGCGGAAGCCGCCGTAACAGCAGAAAACCTGAAGACATACCTTCCGTTCGATCACGTCTACACCAGTCCCCTAACCCGCTGCGTGCGCCTCGCCACCTATTGCGGCTATCCCGATGCAGAACGGGACAAACGGATTATGGAAATCAATTTTGGCGACTGGGAGATGAAGCCGTTCGAGCAGAATGAGGACCCACGCCTGCAGGAATGGTATGCCGACTACATGAACGTGGCAGCTACCGGTGGAGAATCTTTTACCATGCAATACCGGCGTGTCAGCCAGTTTTTGGACGAATTAAAGAAGAAGCCCTATACACGCGTTGCCATCTTCGCACACGGAGCGTATTAATCTGCGCACAACTCTATGCCGGAATCCTTAAAGCCGAAGAAGCCTTCGACGCATTGACGCCCTACGGCGGCATCGTCCGCATCAATCTCGACAAGGAATAGTGAACGAAATAGTAGGGCCTTCCTCCGCTTCGGTTTGCACCTTGTAGATACCTCCAAAATAATGAATAAAATGGGCATTGATTTCATGGCGAATCAAGCTCGTTTTATTCTCAAAATGTACCTTTGCAAACGGGGCGTTGACCACGTCGAAATAGAGGGCCGACCTAGTGCGGTCCCGTCTGATGCGGATAATCGCCTCATAACGGGCAGTGTCATTCTCTGACGGAGTAGCATGCTGACAAGCAATGTATCGAACCACCTTCGGTCTGTCCTCGCAAGCTGTTCTTTGAGGTCGGTCTGCAGGCTGACAGACACAGTGCTCTCCTCACGGCCGTTCACTTTATCCAGCACCTCACTGCACAACTGAATAATGTCACACTCCTCGTCCTCATACTGAATCTTGCCGGACTCCAAGCGGGACAATTCCAGAATGCTGTTGACATAATTCAGCAGACTTTCCGCATTGGTCTGAATCATCTGCCCGTATTCCCTCTTAGTCTCCTTATCCAGCTCCTCCTTTCCGGTCAGCAATTCGGCAAAGCCACCACCACATTCAGCGGAGTACGTATATCATGGCTGATTTCCGATTTCAGACGTTCCTTCGCGATGTTGTCCGTCTCTGCCTGCAAAGCGGCTTCAGCCGTCTTCTTCTCTACGACAGCAATCTTTCCGGAGACATAGCGCGTATACAAGTAGAAAAGCAGCATCAGCAGCAGGCAGACGCCCAGGAATATAAATCCTATGCGGTAATTCATGTCCTGAATTTTCTGCTTCTCCAACAACAGCTCGTCAATGTGGTAAATCTCCTTCACCTGCTTCAACTGGTTGGCCGAGAAGGCGTTGTTCAGCGAATCCTGCTTGCGTATGAGGTAGCGCCGGGTCTCGATGGCCCCGTCAATGTCCCCCTTGTCATATTGCGTACTCGCCTTGTAGTTTATCAAAGTGGCAAAGGTGGAGACGTAGTTGTTCAGTACCGTAGGGGTCACCTCGTCTATCAATGCGATGCTTTTGTCATACTCATCGGTCTTGGCATAATATTGAAGCTGTATCAACTGGACATTCAGCCAAAAGACGGGATCTACATGCGGTTCAAGCAGTTTTTTTACTTTCTCGATATGCTCGTGCGCCACTGTAAAGTTCTTCCGGTTCATGTAGTGCAGGATATACTTCACTTCGCAGTCAATCTCGAAATTGCTCCAGTTCTTCCTTGTCTCGGGTTCTTTGGAAATAACCGTCTGCAACGTCGTGTCCATTTCATGCAAATAGGGCAGCTTCAGGCTGTCTTTACCGCCATTGCCGTATACCTGGGCAATACGCGACAGTATATCCACCTTCAAGCTGGCCTTTGTCTGGGGAGAGAAATTCCGGTAAGCCTCCAAGAAAGAGTCCAGTGCCTCATTCGGGCGGCTGGACACTCCGTAGGCACATCCCAGACTGTTATACGCCGCTATCATCGTTATTGCTATGGTGGAGTTTTGATTCCTCCAACGTCTCCTTAGCCACATACACCGCTTTCTCTATCTGTCTCTTGGAAGCCAGGGCGCGGCTGATGGCAGCCTTCTGCTCCAGATAATAATCGTAAGTGCCTACCTGGGAGACAAAATCCTTCAGCACATCCACCCAATACGACAGACTGTCCGGGTCGTGTTTCTTGTCATAACATGCCGCCAGATAGTAAGCGCCCATATTCTCATAGAAAGCGTTCTTCTGCCGCCGCGCCTCCTCGTACAGACGGGTGGAAAAAGTCATGTTATAGGGAGCATACTGGTGCTTGTAGGCCATGTCACGGAGATACGTCAGCCGGACAAGGGTGGCCGGCAGGGTATCGGCAACCTTCAGGATGCTGTCCTGATACCGGACAGCCCCCGTGTCTTCTGCCAGCAGCGGACAGATATATCCGCAAAACAAAACATGGATGAGAATCAGTATTCGTTTCATTGCGCCGTTCCTCCGTGTAATGCGGGATTATACTTCAAAGGATGCGTAAAACAGAAACGCGCGCCACGGGTGTACCCACTGTCCACCCACAGCTTGCCGTTCATATATTTCACAATCAGTTGGCAGATGGAAAGGCCCAGTCCGCTTCCCTGCACAAAATCATTCAGCTTTTCAAAGCGTTCAAAAATCAAGTGCTGCTTCTCCGGTGGAATGCCGCATCCGGTATCCGTCACGGAGAAAAGTGCCGTACCGGCATCAACCATCTTCAGTTCCAGCACGATGGAGCCTTGTTCCGTAAACTTGGTGGCATTCACCAGCAGGTTTATCAAGACTTGGCGGAGGCGCGCATCGTCCGTATCCAGCATCAGGACGGACAAATCCGTGTCAAAACGCATTTCAACCTCCAGCTTGCGCGAGGCCATCACGGTCTCCACGACCTCATTACACAACTTCACGGCATCATGCGTGCGGATGTTGAAGGTTATATTGTCATTCTCGAAATCCGAGAAATCCAGAATGTCATTGATAAGTTTCAGCAACTGAAAGGAATTCACCTTGATAATTTCGGAGAATTCCCGGCGCGATTCGTCATCGAACGACTCGTCCTCATCCGTCAGTACCGCCGAGAATCCGACAATGGCATTCAGCGGCGTACGTACTCATGGCTCATGTTCGAAAGAAACATATTCTTCCGTTGTATGGCTTGCACCGCTTTCTCCTTCATCGCCTCCTGCCGCATTTGGGAATGCTTCAAACGGAATATCTTCTTCCAGCCCAGCACCAGGAGGAATATCAGAAACAGTACGGACACAATGATGCCTGCCAGATAGAAACGCATGGATACAATGCGGTCGCGTTCGTTCTGGTAGGCCAGTTGGTCGGCCTGGAAACGGGTACAGAGCCGGTCTATCTCCTTGGGATAGTTCTTCTCGAACGAAGTCTTGATATACGAAAAGACCTTGCCGTACTGTCCGTAGGCTTCTTCCTTGTTTCCCATCTTCACCAGTAAATCCGCTTTTTCGAGCAGAGCTTCCTTGTAGATGTTATGGTTTATCCGGGCATATTCGGTTTGAAGGAAATCATTGTAGGCGGTCAAGGCTGCCTCATGCTCTCCGGTGGCCACCAGATAACGGGCATCTATAATCAGAAGGTATTGCTGTATCTCCGGAATCAGTTGCGTTTCAAGCTGGCCTATCTGTACCAGACAATGGCTGGCAGCTTTCAAGTCACCCTTGAATAATTGGCAGGAAGCATTGGAGATGTGACGCATGGCCAGCTCCAGCGGAGAAAGCCGGTCTTCCGGATAGAAGTTCAGACGTGCAAGATAACGCGAGGCACCGTTTACATTCCGTATGCGCAGGTTATAATCTATCAGTTCCGCCAGTAGCATACGGATATGCACATCCTCCCCGTCCATCCCATCCAGCAGTCTCAAAGACTCTTCGTAAGCGGCACCGGCTTCCCGGAGCCTACCGGTATAGCTGTACACCTCTCCCATGGCATTCAGCGCAAGGGCATTGCCGAAGGGGTAGGCAAGCGCGCGGGCTTTGGAGTACATCTGGTCGCTCTGGCAATGGCCATACGGATTTCTCCACGGAAAAGGGAGGATTTTATAAGTATTCTTTCCAGTTCGAAATAGGTGTAGTAGCGCTGGGATTCATCCAATTGGGACAAAAGGCCGTCGGCATTCAGCGAGTCACACTCCTCCCGGGTCAGATAGTCGAAACCGAGGCTGTTGTGAAAAGTGGAGATGACCTCATGGACTATACTTTCCTTTTCTTTAGTCCAAGAATCCGCTTTATCTGTTGCCGATGCAATTATTGTGCTCCCGAACCAAATAAAGAAAAGGAATATATATAGTTGCTTTATCCTCATTTATAAGACTTTGTCTGCTTTAAAAGTTACATTTTTAATGCAACGCGGTCTTGCAAAGATATTATATCTTTTTGGAACGGACAAAGAATCAGTTAAAATAACAACATTTTAAAAACAAAAGGAAGCCAAGGTCGATGTCACTATTACGGCAACCACCATCCACCACTCCACACGCCGGTTGATGCGGACAGCCACACGCATATCTTCCGTCTTCAGAGGCCGTTCATTAGAACCGATATAAGGTTCCATACCTCCTCGCCGAAATAGTTGTGCGGACCTCCGAAACGGCAGTCCAGAATACCGGCAAGGGCGGCTTCCGGATAACCGGAATTGGGACTGGCATGCTGGCTGCCATATCTGCCCACAAAAGCAAACAAGGAAAGACGACCGGAAACCAGCACCATCAGAAAGGCTGTCAGACGAGCAGGAATATAATTGGCAACATCATCCAAACGGGCGGCGAAACAGCCGAACCAACGATAGCGCTCATTCTTGTAGCCGACCATGGAATCCAGCGTGTTCACCATCTTATAGGCAAGCATGCCCGGAACTCCCAACAGCAGATACCAGAACAAGGGAGCAACCACCCCATCGCTCAAATTCTCTGCCAAAGTCTCCAATGCCGCGGTTCTCACCTCCTGCGCCGAGAGTGCAGACGTATCACGCCCTACGATACGTGCCACTTGCATCCTCCCTTCCTCCAAGGAACGGTCCACCGCCTTGAACACCATACGCACCTCGCGAACCAGCGTAGTGCCCGCCAAGCAATAGAATATCAGCAATATTTGCACCGTCAGAAGCATGCCCGGAGAAAAGAGTGCCGCCAAGCGGAGCAACAAAAGCGTAATGACATATACCCCCAAGACAAGAGACACCGCCACAAACGCACCTTTCAGGAAACGCGAATCGCCCCGGTTCAACCGGTGCTCACAGAAAGAGATGGCTTTGCCGAAAGCGACCACCGGATGGGGTAGCCACGCCGGGTCGCCCAGCCAATGGTCGAGCAGCCAGGCAGTGAGAAGCGGCAGGTTCAAGTTGAAGGCGACACCCAAAAGTATAAGCACATCTTCTTCCATCGGTTATTCCTCCTCAAGCCATTGTCCTATTGCTTTTACAAGCCTGTCATTCTCCTCCCGGCTCTGGGCGGCTATACGGAAGAAGCGCTCATTCAGTCCGTCGAAGTTGGAGGCGTCCCGAATCAAGATACCATGCTCCCCTGCCAGATAGTCTTTCAAAGCGGAAGCCCTACCCATACGGAGGCACACCAGCATGAAATGGGTTTCGGTGGCCCATACCTCCAGTCCTCCCAATGCCTCGAGCGCACTGCGCAGGCGGGCAGCCTCTTGCAAGTAAGACGCCACATCCAGCGGATTGGGAACATCATGTTCCAGCAGATGGAGCCCTGCCTCAATGGCAAGCTGGTTGACCGACCAGGGCATACGGTTGGTACGCAGACGGTGCAGCAGGTGGGGGGCGCCGGTGACATATCCCAGTCGCAGACCGGGAACGGCATAACGCTTGGTCATGGAGTGCAGCAGCAAGACGTTGGGAAACTCCGCAGCTCGGCAGCAGAGAAAAGCGGACGCAAGGTGAAAAACTCGTAGGACTGGTCGATGACGAAACAGACCTGCGGATTATGACTGATAAGTGTTGCCAGATATTCCTTCTCCACAACCGTTCCGGTAGGGTTATTGGGATTGCACAGCCACAGCATGCGCACCTCTTCCGGCAAGCGATACCCCTCGCTCTCCGCAGGAAGCCGGTAGAGGGAAGTGACCCGATGGCCGTGCATGCGGCAGGCATCGGCATATTCACTGAAAGTGGGCTGCACAATGGCGGTGTTTGTCCCGCGGAAAGTCTGTGCGGTAAGATAGATGGCTTCGGTAGCTCCGTTCGTCACGCACACTGCCTCGGCAGGAAGACGGTGGCGGCGGGCAAGGCAGGCCTCAAGCGTGTAAGGCTCCGGTTCGGGATAGTTGCCGATGCCGTCAATCCGGGCACACAGATGCGCCTTCAAGGCAGAGAGGTCTACCCTGTTGTAAACGTTCGAGCTGAAGTTTGCCGTAATGGGACGGCTGTATTTATAGGAATCGTCTCCGTGTCCTTCAATCATGGTTCTTTGTCAATATTTGGTAGATAAGCGGCAGGTTGACGTGGCGGCGCACGTGCTCGGCAAGCCTATCGTATTGTTCTTCTTTGAATGTATGGTAATCGAAAGCGCCGGCATTCCCGGACAGTTTGTCTGCAAAAGGCGCAAGCAGGAAATCTATGAATTCCGGATTGTCGAGAATGCCATGAATATAGGTCCCCATGCAGGTGGAGTCCACGTAGTAACCGTCGGTAGAGCCGTTCTCCAAAAGATTTAGGGGAGAATCGGGGGCGCCTTCCACGGGGGTAGTCACTCCCATATGGATTTCATAGCCCTGCATTAATGGAGAACGGAGAGTGGAAGATGGAGAATGGGGATTGCACAGACCAAACTTCACCTGGCGGGTCACCTTCTCTCCCGACATGCGGGTACTGATGGGCAACAGTCCCAGTCCGGGCAGCGTTCGATGTCTCCTTCCACATGCTCAGGGTCGAGCACCTCCTGCCCCATCATTTGATAGCCACCGCAGATGCCCATCACGGTGGCACCTTCACGGTGGGCACGGGTGATGGCAGCCGCCACACCGTTACGGCGCAATTCGTAAAGGTCATCAAGTGTGCTCTTGGAGCCGGGCAGCAGGATGACGTCGGCCTTTGCCAGCTCATCCACATTGTTAGTATAGAAGAGATGTACGCGTGGGTCACGTTCCAGGACATTAAAATCGGTGAAGTTACTGAGGTGGCGCAGCAGAATGACGGCGATGTTCACCTTTCCCTTCTCGGCACGGACAGACTTTGCGGCAAGCGCCACGGAGTCTTCTTCTTCAATGTAGATATCACGGTAGTAAGGTACTACCCCGACAACGGGAATGCCGCAAAGCTCCTCCAGCATCGTAATGCCCGACTCGAAGAGACGTATATCCCCCCGGAACTTGTTGATAAGAATTCCTTTAATGCGTTCCCGCTCATGGGGACGAAGCAACATCAGCGAACCATAGACACTGGCAAACACACCACCACGGTCAATGTCCCCCACAAGGATTACATCGGCTCCGGCATGCAGGGCCATCGGCAGATTGACAAGGTCGGTATCCCGCAGATTGATTTCGGAGATGCTTCCCGCGCCTTCCAGCACGACGGGATTATAGCGGGCGGCAAGGCGGTCGTAGGCAGCACAAACCTCCCGGCGCAGCTCGTCGCGTCCTTCCTTGCGGAAATACTCATAAGCATTGCGGTTGCCGATAGGACGCCCGTTAAGGACAACCTGCGAGGTATGGTCCGACTGTGGTTTCAGCAGTAGCGGATTCATGTCCGTGTGGCAAGGCACTCCGGCGGCTTCTGCTTGCACAGCCTGGGCACGGCCTATCTCCAGCCCTTCGGGAGTGGCAAATGAATTGAGCGCCATATTCTGTGCTTGAACGGTGCGGCTGATAGCGTCCTGCTTGAAGATGCGGCAGAAGGCGGCAGCAATGATGCTCTTCCCCACATCACTGCCCGTCCCGGCAAACATAATCGGATGAAGTTTCTCCATAAATTCCATTTTAGCGAATGCAAAGATAGTGCAAATCCGAATATCTCTCCCATTCATAAGCCATATCTTCGGAAACTATTCCTATATTTGTAACGTTCTATTCAAAAAGATGACTACTGAACAATTCCCACCTCCTCTTGTTTAGAGAAACAAGAACCCCTAAACCGAACGAACTTATGAATAATCTATTATGCCGGAGATTCTTTCCGGTTGCTGCCTGCGTGCTGCTTGCCATTGGTGAAGTGGCCGCACAAACCTCCCTTCCCCTTAGCTTCGGTGATGCCCTAAGGCAGATGCAAAACAGCAACCGCAGCCTAAAAATAGCCGACAAGGGAATTGAAGCCGCCCGTGCGGAACGTGACAAACTGAATGCCCTCTGGTACCCCTCCCTGCAAGGTGCCGGTACGTTCGTGCATCTTTCCGAAAAGATAGAGGTAAAACAGCCCCTTTCCCAGTTCACCGACCCGGCAAAAGACTTTGTGCACAACATCGTGCCGGACGACCAATTCATCAGCAGCATACTCGACCAGATAGGCTCCCATACCCTCGCTTTTCCACTGGCTCCACGCAACCTGACTTCCGTCGGCCTGACCGCCGAATGGGTCGTATTCTCCGGCGGCAAGCGCATCCGGGCCTCGAAGATAGGCAACACCATGATAGACATCGCCCGCGAAAACCGGGGACAGACCGATGCCACGCAACGCACCCTGCTGGCAGAAAGCTACTTCGGGCTGAAACTTGCGCAAGAGGTAGTACGCGTGCGGCAGGAGACTTACAACAGCCTGCAACGCCATTACCAGAATGCCCTTAAACTGGAAGCTGCCGGCATGATAGACAAGGCAGGCCGGCTCTTTGCCCAAGTGAATATGGATGAAGCTGCCCGTTCACTGGAGGCTGCCCGGAAGGAGGCCTCCGTCGTGCAAAGTGCCTGCGCACCCTGCTCAACCTGCAAGACACATGCAGCATCCATCCTACTTCGGAGCTTTTCATCAACGACCAACTGCCCGCCAAAGAGGAGTTCCTGCAAGCCATGCGGGTGGAGAACTACACCGTGAACCAACTGCAACTGCAGTCACAGATTGCCCGCCAGCAGCTCCGCATCGACCAGAGCGGCTACCTACCGGACATCGCCGTATTCGGCAAGCAGACCCTCTATGCCCACGGCATACAAAGCAATCTTGTTCCCCGCACCATCGTAGGTGTGGGCTTCACCTGGAACCTGTTCGACGGACTGGCGCGTGAGAAGCGCATCCGCCAGTCGAAGATAGCCCAGCAAACCCTCGCCTTGGGACAAGAAAAAGCCAAAGAAGACCTGAGCGTAGGCATCGACAAGCTCTACACCCAACTGCAAAAGGCACAAGACAACGTACGCGCCTTGAATACCACCATCGAGCTGAGCGAAGAGCTGGTGCGAATCCGCAAGAAATCCTTTGCCGAAGGCATGGCAACCAGTACCGAGGTCGTAGATGCGGAAACGATGCTGGCAACCGTCCGCGTGGCGCGTCTGGCAGCCTACTACGAATATGATGTGGCACTGATGACCCTGCTGGCTATCTGCGGAACGCCAGAACGGTTCGAGAAATATTTCGAGACAACTTATTAAAACCTACCCTTTATGAAAATCAATAATAAAAGCATCAGCATTGCATTCGTCATTATCCTGGCCGCAACGGTCATCATTTCGCTTGCCGGCATATTACTCATGAGCGGCAGCCCCTGGTCCTGCAAGGACAAGTGGAAGCAACGGAAATACGTATCAGCGGGAAGCTGCCCGGACGTGTGGACTCCTTCCTCGTACAAGAGGGCGACTGGGTGAAGGCAGGCGATACGCTTGTCGTCATCAACAGCCCCACCATCGAAGCCAAATACCGCCAGGTGAATGCCCTGGAGCAGGTGGCCCAGGAGCAGAACAAGAAGATAGACGCCGGTACCCGCCGCCAGATTGTGGCCACTGCCCGGCAACTCTGGAACAAGACGCAGAGCGACCTTGCCCTCGCCAAGACCACTTACCAGCGCATTGTAACGCTTTATAAGGACAGTGTCGTCACCTCCCAGCGGCGTGACGAGGTGGAGGCCATATACAAAGCTGCCCAAGCCGCCGAACGTGCCGCCTACGAGCAATACCAGATGGCCGTAGACGGAGCGCAGAGCGAGGACCGCGCCTCGGCCCGCAGCTGGTGGAAGCGGCGCGAAGCACCGTCGATGAAGTCTCCTCCCTCCTCGTCGACTCCCGCCTGACTGCTCCCGAAGACGGCAGATAGCTACCATCTTCCCCAAACGCGGAGAGCTGGT